>Ga0180901_1098_pt1 | contig 16754 bp, 16 predicted proteins | sample Deesub1362A_J573_FD_124299 | JGI IMG/M metagenome (GOLD analysis project Ga0180901, IMG submission 124299) | Unclassified bacterium JdFR-66
TTCAGAAAATTCTTTGACTTTTTCATTCGTCACGCCAAAAGCAATCAGAAAAGGAACAATGAGCTTTAAGGTATCACCAGCTTCATAGCCTGGTTTTCTCTTCACTTCAGCCAGATAATCATCGTAATGGCTTAAAACAGAAAAAAACCACTCACCTCGGGGAATGAAATGATGTACCAGGTCAAATGCGTTGTCATCCAAAGTGAGAGGGCCTTCACAATCACTGCACACTAAGACTGGTTTTTGAGCCAACTTTCTACCTCCCCGTTCAGGCAGAGCCCTCTTTCAAGTCTTCTTCCCTGATAAAAAATCTCTCCCTTCTTCACTTCAATCTTCTTCTCCAAGAGAAGACGAATGGTTAGATAAATGAGGGGTAGTTCCCTTCTTACCCCTTCCTCTCTGATTTTTTTAAATAAAGAGTTTTCTTCTCCCTCCCTCCTTTTTAAATTTTTAAAGCCCATTTCCTCCACTTTCTTATAAAAATCCTTTCGCAAATGAGTGAACTCCGGACTTTTTAAAGAAAATGTATAGTAAGTAAGAGGGGGGCCTTTATCCAGTTCAGGGGTGACCAAATGTATCATTGTCCCGTGCTCTTCATCCTCTTTTTCAAGCACCTTCCAAATCACTTCCTGCCAGCTTCCTGCTGGACCTCCGGGAAGAGCAGGATGAAGGTTTATAAGTAAATACTTTTCACAGAATTCAGAGGAAACGATGAGCATATAACCCGCGAGAACAATAAAGTCAAATTCGAAGGGTGATATTATTTTCTCCACTTCCTGGTGATAGAGAGTGCGCCATTTCTCCCTTTCGGTTTCTCTAAGCTCAGGTAAGAAACTTTTGGCGGAAAGGAAAAGAAAGGGAAGTCCAAACTCCTTAACTAAATCAATAAAGAAATCGCTCTCCACTGCTTCACCTTTCCCCCGGCTGCAGAAAACAAATGAAATCTCTCCTTTCAAGTCACCACTTTTTACTCCCTTATAAACTGTTTCCAACAGTTCACGCGCTGCTTTATCCCTCCCCGTGGAAAACCAACCGAACTTAGCCAAGCATAACCTCCTTTAAAGCAAGGTCGAAATCTTCCCTCCGAGGATAGTTCTCTCTTCCATAGCCCTGCACAGAGATAGCTGCCATCTTCGTAGCTATTTTAGCTGAGGAGTGAATGTCAAGTCCGCGCAGAAGAGAAGTGATAAAACCTGCTGCATAGACGTCTCCAGCTCCTGTAGTATCTACCACATCTACTTTCTCCGCGGGAACATGAAAAAAACTCTCTTTTGTAAAAACAGTTGAACCCTTCTCGCCCCTTTTCAAAACTATAATCTCTACCCCTAATGAAAAAAGGGAGTTCACTGCCTTATCTTCCTTTTTCCCCGCTAGCATTTTCAGCTCTTCCTCGTTAAGAAAAAGGATGTTTGAGTGAGATATTAAGATTGAAATCTCTTCCCATTTTCTTCCAGCATGGATTGCTCCCGGGTCATAGGCGACTTTAACGTCTCTGGGAATTTTTTTCACCAGCTCAATCTGAGCCTTCAAAGGAGACCCTCCTACAAAGGAGGAAAGATAGAGAAACTTTGCTTGAGATGCATATTTCACGTCAATATCCTTAAAAGAAAGAGTGTCATTGGTGTTGGGAAAAATCATCAGTGTCCTTTCTCCTCTTTCATCCAAAATAGCTAGGCAAATCCCTGTTTTTCCTCTTCTCTTTATTCTTGAAGTGTCCACCCCCTGAAGCGTCTCAAAGACAAAATCACCAAACTTATCTTCACCCACCACCCCTAAAAACCCTGTGCTTACTCCTATTCGAGAGAGAGCGTAACACGTATTGGCAGCTTGTCCCCCTCCGCTCTGCCACACTAGTCTACCGACTCGATTTATCCAGCTCTTAACAGCTTCAAACTCCTCTTCAGAAGTGAAAATCTCTCTCCCTTTCTCTAGCTTCACCTCAGAAGGGAAGAAGGGTCTTTTTATCTCGTAAATAATATCCACGTTGAGTGCGCCCAACCCTACAACATCAATCAAAATCGTGAAGCTCCTTCTAGAAACTACCAGTTTTATAAATATCTCTTATATTAGTTTAATTTTGGTGAAATATTTCACTCTCCTAAAGTATATCATAACGACTATTGAACATAGGAAAAAGAGCTTTTATTGACTCTTTTTAAGTTGTAAAATAAAAGAAATATTTTGCCAGAAGAGAAACAGAAGAAATAGCTTTTGACGCTGTATAAAATGTAGCATAAGCGAAGAAAGTATAAGAAAATTTTTGCTCCCTCGTGGAGAAAGGGGAGTTGTGTTTGCTTTTTAAAAGGAGTGGAAAGGAGATAATAAATAGAGAAAAAATTTGGCGCGAACTCAAATGGCACGCTTATCTTTCCCCCATATTCATTGTCGCTTGTTTAATCATCTTTCTCTGGCCCACTTCTTCAGAAGCAGACCTTCCAGGTTGGTCATACCATAAAACTATTATCGTCAAAGAAAATTCTGGGAGTGACCTCTACGACTATCAGATAAAAGTTACACTCAACTCCGAAAACTTCGATTTTTCTAAGGCGAACCCAGATGGTTCTGACTTGAGATTCTTAGACAGTGGAGCTTCTCTTAACTACTGGATTGAAAGGTGGGTTTATGGAAATGAGGCCATTATTTGGGTGAAAATTCCCCATCTCTCACCTTACGAAGAAAGGGAAATCGATCTCTACTATGGAAATCCCACTGCTACATCAGAAAGCAATCTTCAAGCCACGATGGACTTTTTTGAAGTCCGCAAAGTAAATACGACCGATACAGTAGGCACAGGAGAAGATGGGAACACTCCCTCTACCTGGACATGGGATAACGTAACCCTCTCCACCACCTTTACAAACCCCGTCGTGATTGCCCAGTATCCTTCCTACAATAACACGGAAAGTGCGGTAGTGAGAATAAAAGATGCCACTTCTACTTCGTTCTCCTTAAGAATCATTGAGCCCAGCTTACGTGATAATGTACACCCTCCAGAAACAGTAGGCATAATCGTATTAAATGAAGGAACCTACCAGTTCCTAGACGGAACGCGGATAGAAGCCCACAAATATGAGACCCGCTCCACAGTAGGGAGAAATGTCTCTAACATCTGGGATGATAAATTCTTCTCTCTTACTTATTCAAATACGGGAAGTGACCCGGTTATTTTTGCTCAGCCTATGACTTCAAACGACACTACTCAAGAAGCAAGGTTTTTAAAGACAAGACTTAGCGATTTAAGAGATAACGATGGGTATTTCCAAGTATCTCTGGAAGAGGAATATGATAACACTACGCAGAGAGCAACCACAGAAACAGTTGCCTGGATAGCAGTGGAAAGAAATGGAACTACGGGAACGGTTATAGGAACAATTTCAGGCCAAACTAACGACTCTACTCCTACTCCTTATGAAGTCGGTGTTTCTTATGACAACGTTCAAGGAATCGGAAACTCCTGGACTACAGTGAGTTTCGCTCAAAACTTCACCACTGCTCCTGTTATTATCCTCTCGTATGGAAGTTATGACGAAGAAGATAACTCAGAACTCCGATATCAAAATGAAACTACACAGAGCTTCCAGGTAGCGATAGAAGAAGACTATACCAGAGGCTCAGGAATGGAAACAACAACTGCTCACAGCACGGAAGACGCTTTTTATCTCGCTTTCGGCGAAGAAGGACTTCTCCCTATAGCTAAAAGAGTTGATCCCGAGCCTAGTGTAGTAGTCTTGGGAATTAAAGGGAAGGTCTTTGAAGATGCGGATGCAGGAGGAGATGCTTACATCGCTGGCGAAGATGAAGTCAAAAGCGGTGTAGATGTGCGCCTTTATCGAGATGCTGATGGAAATAACACCTTAAGCAGCGGTGATGTTTTTGTCACAGAAACCCAAACCGATTCCAACGGCAACTATTATCTTCCGGGAAAGGAAGGAAATACTTACTTCGTGGTAGCTGACTCTAAAGACATCAAGCCCGCTCCTAACAATAATGGTTATAATGGAGAAAGTACCCAAGGAGTGGTTTGGGCAGAACAAACCTACGAGAAAGAATACATTGGGGGGGTCTACTTAGAACAGCAGAAATATGGAGGAGAAGATGCCCAAGTTTCAGACAACTTTACTTCCTCTACTACTGTCACTGATAACAATTATGAGCATGTAGCCCGAGTTGACCTCGATGTTGAAAGAGTACTGGGAATAGACTTTGGTTTTAGCTTTGAGGTGGTGACAAACACCAGAGACGGTGATGATGACGCTTCTAACCCTCGCACAGTCCAAGGTTCAATAAGACAGGCCCTACAAAACGCCAACGCTATTAAAGACGGGCAATCCATTGCTTTTAGAATCCCTACTAGTGATCCAAACTATAACTCCACATCTAATGAGTTCGTGATTACTCCTTCTCAAGCACTTCCCTCTCTTACTGACGACTCCACAGTTATCGATGGAAACACGCAGAGCGCCTATAACGAAGGGAGAATTGTTCTGGACGGTTCAGCCACCTCTGCAGATGGCATAACCATAAAAGCTTATAGAAGTAGTGTTAAAAATCTTACCCTTAAAAAGTTCAACCGGGGAGTGAACGCTTGGGGTTGGCAATATCAGAAACCTATAACTATTGATTACACTGGTTCTACAACTCTTACTGAATACCAGATGCTGGTTACGATTACACCTTCAAACTTTGATTATTCCAAAGCAAATAGTGATGGCAGTGATATCCGCTTTGTCTCAGAAGATGGAGAAGTGTTGGATTACTGGATTCACAATTGGAGTACCACTGGCACCTCGAGAATCTGGGTAAAAATTCCTACTATTACTCCCTCTTCCATAACTACAGTAACTATGCTGTACGGAAACTCGGCTGCTTCTTCTGCCGAATCTTCCCTCGACACTTTCTCATATTCTGAACTTAAAAAGACGAAGTATGTGGTAAGCAGAAGAAACTCCACCAACGACCTTACCGTTCTGGCGGAGCTTCCAAAAACAACAATTAGAAACGATTCAAGTAATGAAGAAGTGGTGCTTGACCGCAGAGAATATCATGTTTTTTCTAGCGATACTATTTTCCCCACCTCCACCTTCAGCTCCAACAAGCCTTTCTACTCCTCATTTCAACTGAGCACCTCCGAAATGCTTGTTCCCATCTCATTTGCTTCAACAAACTTTGTGTACACCGCTCAAAGAGGAACACCAGAAATCGACGTTCTCTCCCCCTTCACTGACACCACTCTCACTATAAATGTCTATTTAACCAGCGGCATTCTCGACACTGCTGTAACCACTCAACTTGCTCAAGGAAATACTTTTCACTATGAAGTCGGAGCAGCGCCTCGTGTCATCATAATTGAAAGTCAAGACCCTATCCTGGCCACTTTCGATGCTACTGATAGAGACTCCTTTGTAATGCACCCAGCCACAACCGAGCTTTTCGGTGTAGGTTCTCAAGATGTTTACGTTGCTGCTCTTAACGACAACACTTCAATAACTGCTTATCTCACTTATGAAAGTGGAACTCAAAGTGTGGTCAACTTCACACTCAACCGCGGTGAAAGCACAAATGTTGCTTCTTCGGCACCCTTTCCTCTTGGCTCTCAAGGCTCTGGTCCTGCCATCCACCTCATCGCTGATAAACCTATCGGTGCCATCCAGCAAGCTGATGGAGACGGCTTGGAGTCTACTGCTTTCTGGACGAGAGAAAATCTCAATAGCTACGTGGGGATTCCTCAGGATGCGCAGTACGTAGCTATTTCTGCTCCCTATCCAGACACCCAAATTTATATTCTTGAACCTGATGGTACAACTCAAGCTCCAGTCACTTCTGTGCAAGCAAGTTCAGAATACCCCGGAAAGTTCTTCTTCGGCTCCACTGCAAATGGAGTTTATATTCCTCGGAGAAGTATTATTTCCTCCAATAAACCTTTCTATGCTTACTATGAGTATTCTACTTACAATAATGAGCAGTTAGTGGAAGGACCGGTTCAAGGAAGGCAATTGGCTTTCTCCGAACCTCAAGTGAGTCTTGGAAGTGAAGGAGCAGCTGATTCAAACATACTTATTCAGGGAAATAAGTTTATCCAGAATAACAAAGGAGTTTCAGTTTCTAGTGGAAATGGTATAAAAATTCTCCAGAACACTTTCTCCCAAAGCATCGTTCTTCCTATTGACCTTGGAGATGATTCCACTATTACTCCTAATGATGGAGTTATTGACATAAGTCTTGCCAATAAAGGAATGGATTACCCCGTTATCACCCACGCAGAACTTGACCCCAGAGGCTGGAGCCTTTACGTGGAAGGCTACATCGGAACTGATCCCACAAGTCCCACTGAGCAGGCGAACTTTTCCGGCTGCACAATAGAGGTATATACTTCAACTGGAGATTTTTCAGGCTATGGAGAAGGAAGCAAATATTTAGGCTCTGGACAGACAACTTCAACTAATTCCTTCGTTTTTACCATTGATGTAAGAAATAAAGGCGTTACTAGAGGTTCAGTTATCACCGCTATTGCTGTTCATCCTGACCCTGCCAGTTCAAGCTTTTCTCAAAATATCACTGTGGCTGGGGGCCCCGTAATTTCAAATGTTTGGGCGAAACATATCTATTATGATAGAGAGGCAACTTCTCCTCCTCCACCCCAAACCACTATCACTTGGAACACTGATATCCCAGCTACTTCCCAGGTTGTTTATGACACCATCTCCCATGCCAGTCCCACAGCTGCATATGCTTATTCATCTCCGGTAAACCTTACTCCTACAACCTCACATGTGGTTACTATCACCAATGTAGCTACCAACACCCTTTACTTCTACAGAGTGAAGTCAACAAGCACTGAAGGGTACCTGAGCATTTCTCCAGAGTTTAAACTTCCTCCAGGAGGAACTGCCGCAGATACAGACCTGTGCGCTTCGTGTCATCGTGGTCACACTGCTCCTCACCTTGCCATACCGCCTCAGAAAAATGCAACTCCTCTTCTCCTTCCTCTCATTTCAAATCCCTGATTTATATACTCTCTCCAAAGCTAATAAAGCATCTTGAATATCAGCTCTTTTCTTATAAATATCCTCCCAGGCTGATTTGATTGAACTTTCTAAAACCTTTTTTAAATTAAACTGAGAAGGATCTTTGAGAGCTTCAAGTTCATCCCAGCTTAAGGGATAAGAAATCGTGGCTTGAGGGGAAACACGAAGAGAGTAAGGAGCTACCAAAGTTTTCCCCTTTACATTCTGGTTCCAGTCAATGAAAACTCCCCTTCTCTTCTCTACCTTCCACTGGGAGGTGACGAAAAAGGGAAACTTCTGAGCCAAAACTAAACTTAAAAGACGAGAAAATTTCTTCGCTTCTTCGTATGTGAAACGAGGTTCAATAGGAACGTAGATATGCACACCTCTTAAGCCCGAAGTCTTGCAAAAGCATTCAATTCCCAGAGCTTCCAAAGAATCCTTAATTAAAAAAGCTACTCTCTTCACTTCATTAAACGAGACTCCATAAGGGTCTAAGTCAAAGACGATGAGATCTGGACATTCAAGCGAGTTCACTTGAGAAAGCCAGGGATGGATTTCCAAAGAAGCTAAATTAGCTAGCCAGATAAGAGTAGCCAGGTTCTCACAGAGAACGTAAGTTATCTCCTTTTTCTCCTCTTCAGAATAGATACTAACTCGCTTCACCCAATTTGGAGCACTTTGAGGAATACTCTTTTGAAAAAATCCTTCCTTTTCTACCCCTTTAGGGTATCTTTTTAAAACAAGAGGTCGATTTTTAAGATGAGGTAAAAGAAAGGAAGATATTTTTTTATAGTACTCAATGACATGAGCTTTGGTTAACTCAACTTTTGGATAGAGAACTTTTTGCAAGTTGGTGAGCTTTACCTTTTTCCCTTCTACCTCTACCCAAGTATCCATCTCTGAAGCAGCTCAACCTGCTCCCTTCTTCGGAATCCATACCTTATCCTTTTCAATTATATGCTTAACCTGCCAGCTTTCTTTTTCAAGCTCTTGAGCAATAAAGCGACGATGGCACTTCCAGGGAAACTTTTCCGCACAGATGAAAACAGTAACCCTTCTCTCCGCCAGCTCTTTCAGTGCTTCTAGTCCTTTCTTAAAAAGATTCATTTTCAAGTGATTTTCGTATCCGCTCTTTCGATAGCCGCCCAGTTCCCTTCCCAGATACACATAGGCAAATCCTCTCTTAGTAAGCTTACTTTTTAATATTTCCTGGCTGAAGTGGGGGAATCTTTTACTTACTGGAAATGAACGCACATCAACCACCTGCTCAATTCCGTAACTCTTTAAAATCTCCAAAAACTCTTCAAAGCTTCTGGTGCTCGTTCCCAGGGAATAAATAATCTTTTTCATTCTTCTTTAGCTTTTGGCTATTCGCTTTTGGCTGTTTGTTTTTGGCAATTAGCTATTTGGAATTTAGAAATTGGAATTTGGTGCTTTGAACTTAGGTTTTCAAACTACTCATGCACTTGGCAAGGTGATTATGAAGGTTGTTCCTTCTCCTAACTTGCTTTTTACCTCTATCCTCCCTCCAAATGCTTCCACTATTTCCCGAGCAATTGCCAGCCCAAGACCTGTACCTCCGCTCTTTCTCGACCTTGACCTTTCCACGCGGTAAAAGCGCTCAAAAATATGGGGTAAATCTTCTTTCGGAATTCCTGCTCCCGTATCGCCTACCTCAATCGCTACTTCCCTGCCTCTTTTCTCCACGGAGAGAGAAACTCTACCCTTTTCTGTAGATTTAAAGGCATTATCTAAGAGATTGGTAAGAACCTGCTCTAAACGGTCAGGATCGGCGAAAACTTTTTCCTCTCCTCTAATAGAGATGGAAAAAGTGAGACCCTTTCTCAAAGCTTCCTCCTTATACCTCTCAGAAAGCTTTCCCAAGATATCTTTTAACTTCACCGCTTGAAGATTCAGTTTTAATTTCTTAGCGTCGAGAGCGGAAAGGGTAAGAAGCTGAGAAACAAGTCGTGAAAGGCGCTTTGCTTCTTCTCTAATAATCTCAAGAGATTTTCTCCTTTTAGTTTCATCCTTAACCACTCCTTCAAGGAGAGCCTGAGCGTAACCCTCAATGGAAGTGAGAGGTATTTTTAGCTCATGGGAGACGTTTGCTAAAAGATTGCGATGCACTTCATACATCTGCTTTAGAGATTTCCCAAGGTAGTTAAAAGCACGAGCTAAAAGACCAATCTCATCCCCTGATGTGACCTCAACTTCGGCTTCAAAATTTCCCTTAGCCATCTCTAAAGCTTTTTCTTTCAGTTCTTTTAGAGGAGTGGATATGCGAAGGGAAAGATAACTCCCGATGCCAAGAGAAATGAAAAAGGAAAGAAGTATAGATAATAAAAGTATGTACAGAAAGGGAAGCTGGGTGAGCGCAAGCTCCCTAAAGGTGGTGACCAAAACCAGTGCACCAAAAAACTTGCCGTTTCTTTCCAAGGGGACAGCAACTACAATTGCCCTTCCGCTTTGAGGCAGCTTCTTCTCTAACGTTTGAGTTTGGCCACTTCTCAGTTTTTCCCAGTTAAGAGGAAATCTTCTCTCTGCTTTCCTTTCCAAGAAGGGAACTAAGAAAATTTTTACTTTAAGGAGTTTTTCTTCTAAAAGGAGCGCTCTTTGAGAAATAGAAAAATTCCCCCCTTCCCAACTTCTCTCAACTATCTCAGCAGTAATTTCTGCCTGCCTCCTAAGCTCAATCTTTTTAGCTCTTAAGGTGTAAAAGATGAGAAACTGATAGAAGAGAAAGCCGGTGAGCAGCAGAGAGATGAGAATCACCACGAAATAAGAGAGAAGAATACGGCTCTGAATTGATTTAAACACTTTCCTCCCTCACAAAGCGATAGCCAAATCCCCTCACTGTTTCAATAAACTTGGGCTTGTAGGGGTCATCGCCCAGCTTTTCTCTTAAGTGCTTGATGTGAACATCCACCGCTCGGCAATCACCAAAAGCTTCCTCTCCTGAAATCTCCTCTAAAAGTCTTTCCCGAGAATATACCCTTCCGGGATGTGAAGCCAATAACTTTAAGATTTTAAACTCTGCTTTGGTTAAAAGAAGAGTTTTTCCTGAAAGCTTTACTTCACATTTTTCCAAATCGATCTGAAGGTCTTTAAAAGAAAACGCCTTCGGCTCTTCTGAAGCGTAACTTCTCCTCAAAACCGCCTTCACCCTAGCTAAAAGCTCTCGCGGGCTAAATGGTTTGGTGAGGTAGTCGTCTGCCCCGAGCTCCAACCCTAAAACCTTATCCGTCTCGCTATCTTTAGCACTGAGAACAATAATAGGAGAGGAAGAAGACTTTCTTATTTCTTTACAAACCTCAAATCCATCTTTTCCAGGCAGCATAATGTCTAATATCACAAGCGAAGGAGATTTTTCCTTAAAAAGCTTTATGGCTTCATTACCATCTGAAGCAAGGTAAACTTCATAACCTGAATCTTCGAGATATATCTGGACCAACTCAGCAATGTTTATGTCATCCTCAACCACCAGAATTCTCAACAAATCCCATCTCCTTCAAGTAATCAAAGCCTTCCACCAACTCTCTTTCCCTAACCTTAGGGTGTGCTTCCACCACTTTTATAGTCTCATTCGAGATATAGCCCAAGAGAGAAAGAAAATCAATTTCTCCTTTTCCGGGAGCGAGATGATCCTCCCTTCCCCTGGCATCGTGGAGATGAATACCTATAAGGAAATCTTTGAACTCCCCCAACCATTTTTTCTCAGGCAAGAAGCCAATGACCTCGAGATGATGAGCGTGACCCACATCATGCCAGTAGAAAATAGGTGCTCCTTCAAATTCCCTAAAAATTATTTTTAACTCTTGGGGTAGAGGGATTTCATGAGGATGATATCGATTTTCTATTCCCACTTTTACACTCTCTTTTTCTGCCACCTTCACTATTCTATCCAGTGATATTAAAAGTCTATTGAGGTAAAGTCGACTTTTTTTCTCCCTTTCTTTTGAAATCTCATCGAGAATTTTTTTAGCTTTATCTTTTTCCCCTCTATCAAAAAAGTCGTAAAATTCATCGAGCTTTCCTGAAGAAAGGGAAACGCTTCCAGTGTGAAAAACGACAGCCGGTGCTTCCAGCATAGAAGCCACTTCTATACTGCGAGAACTGTATTTAACCGCCAGCTTGAGCTCATCATCATCAAGAGAAGTTAAGAGAAAAGCGTTACCACTTCCTCTCTTTAAAACCTCTGGAACAGGAAAGTAATTATGAAGACTGCTCACTTTAATGCCTTCCTTTTTTAGAAGAGGATGAAGCTCTTTGAAATAAAAAGCAGGCATGCGATACTGAAGTTCAACAGAGTCAATGGAAAGTTCTACCAGCTTTTTCACCATTTTTTCTGGAGTATATAAGTTGAGATTAAACCAACTTGAAGCAAGCGAGAGCGACATAACCTGTAATGTTAATCTCTTCGAAAGTTGTAGTAAAGACCTTTTTAAAGCTTCACTTTAGTTCTTGAGCTTTTTAGTTTATTTTTAAATCAGGAGGGGATAGAATCAAAAAATGAGAAAAGCAGAAAAAGGGTGCTCATGGCAAAAGGGAAGGTGAGAAAAAAGCCTAAGCTTATTATTGACGGAAGCAATGTGGCTATGTCTACGAAATCTTCCAAAGGAAGCATCGATTATCTTATTCAGGCTCTAGATTGGGGCAAGAAATCTGGGTACGAACCCTTAATAATAATTGATAAGTCCCTCTTTTCTTATATAGATAACAAAGAGAAGCTTAAAGAATTAGTGAAAAAGAGGATTGTAAAAGTAGCTGAAGGTATGGAAGCTGACATGCTTATCCTTAAACAAGCAGAGGAGGAAAAGGCCTTTATCCTCACTAATGACAGGTTCAAGGAGTATCAAGAAAAATTTTCCTGGCTCCAAAGTGGGGAAAGATTAATTAGATTCTCCTTTAAAGGTGAGAAGTTGAAAATCTTTGAAGACTACTTCGTTTCTTCCTGAAGATAATGGAGAAACTCTTTTAATCCTCCTTCAATGGGAATGATAAGAACCCCTGGAACCGTATAAGAGTGCACCTCTTTTACTCTTTTTATTAGTTCGTCTTTCTTCTCCCACCTTGTTTTAGCCAAGATAACTGCTTCTTTATCCCGGCAAAGTTTCCCTTCCCACCAGTAGAAAGAGCGTATCTCAGGTATGATGTTTACACAGGCAGCAAGTCTTTCCTCCACCAGCAATTTCCCTATCTTTTCCGCCTCTTCCATAGAAGAAGCAGTGATGTAGACGAGAACAAATTTTCTCTTACTCATTTATCCTCCAAAAATCTATCTACTCTCCACTGCTTTATAAGCCATCTCTCCTGCGATAGGAAACTTGTACCACTCTCCCTGATATGCCTTCACCATCCCCAAAATCCAGAAGATAAAGGCGACTACACCAATAACTATATTTAAAGACCAAAGGAGAAAGGCAAACAGCCAGCCAAAAACAGGAATTCGAGAAAAAATGGTTGCTACAACAGGAATGCCAATAATCTGGATAAGAGAAACGGCTCCAAAGAAGTAAAGAGACTGAAAAGCATGAAATCTTATGTATTTATCTTTCTGCTCAATGAGAACAAAAAGAAGACCGGTTACCCAACCCAAAATATAGGCTAAAAGAGCTCCTAAATTAGGCTCTAAACCGGTAGAAGACTTCTCAGCAGTCTTTTGAACTTCCGAAGTAGGAGCTGAAGGTGATGGAGGTGAAATTTTACTGCTTTGAGCTGCTTTTAATGCTTCTTCAGCATGCTCTGGGCAGTAAACTTTTCCGCCAACTTCTTTTTTGCACTCCTCACAAAGCTCCTTTTCGCAGCTTGCACAAACCGCTACCCCTTCTCTCTCCGGATGAAATGCACACGCCATTAACAATCACCTCCCCTCTACGATAAAACTCCCAGCTCCCGCCATGAAGTCAATTGTAAGATGCCAAACAGACTTTACACCCCTTCAAAACATTATACCAAATTTTTACTTTGCGCTCTTAAAAATAAGCCAGTTCTTCTTTCTCCCCTGCCATCTGGTCCTTACTAGATAATAGCGCCCTTTGAGCCTTTTTCCTTTTAAAACAAAGGAAATTTTATCGGGCTTTTTCTCAATAAGCTCATACATTCCCTTATCCCAAATCTTTACAACTCCTGCTCCGTACTCACCCTCTGGAATTTCTCCCTCAAAATCAATATAGTCAACGGGGTGGTCTTCTACCTCCACTGCAAGATGCTTTACCCCAGGTTCTGTAGGTATTCCTTTAGGAACAGCCCAGGACTTTAAAACTCCCTCCATCTCAAGCCTAAAATCCCAGTGCAGATGAGAAGCATGGTGCTCCTGCACTACAAATCGAGAATAACCTGTCTCTTTAAGCTTGGGTATTGGTTCAGGAGTCCTCTCAAACTTCCTCTTTCTCTCATAGTCTTTAAGAGACATCAAACTCCTCCAAAAGCGTCACCAAATCTCTCATATCTCCAGAGTAATCGGAATTACGATGAGAGCCAAGGAAAAAAGTTTTAAGACCTACTTCTTTAGCTGGAAAAATATCAAGCTCTAAGTCGTCTCCCACCATTAAACAGTCTCCTTCCTTTACTTTAAGCGCTCGAGCAATTTCTCTAAAAAAATCTGGGTTCGGCTTGCAAAAATGCATTTTTCCGTATGAAGAAATAAAGTCAAACTCCTGCGGAGAAATATGAGCCCAGGAAAGTCTCTCCTCCACTGCTATTTGAGGGAAAACAGCATTGGTGGCCAAGGCTAACTTAAACCCTTTCTTCCTTGCTTTTCTCACAACTTCTTTTGCCCCGCGGCGGGGCTTTACACTTCCTCTCAAAGAAGGAAAAACTTCTGTGTAAAACTTCTTAAAAAGAGGTTCAATTTCTTCCTCCTTCCCTCCCGTAAGCTTTTCAAACTCTTCCCAAAAAACCTCCTTATTTGTAAGCTCGGGATTTCCGTTAGACATCATCTTCTCTGTAGCTTTCATTATGGCTGGAATTAAAAAGGAAGAAGGAAAAAGAGAGGAGAAATTAATTGATAATGCTTGGAAATAAAGGGGAAGGAAACTATTAAAATCAAGGTCGAGAAGAGTCCCATCAAGATCAAAAAAGACAGCTTTTAGCTTCACTTTTTACTCCTCACTTTTCACAATTTCTCTAAATCTTAACGCATTGAAGACTGCGTAACCATAGGCATCATTGTTGAAATAAGCATATACATCTCTTCCCTCATTAAGCCACTTTCTTGCTTTTTTTGCCCAGCCACTAAGCTCCTTTTCAGAATAGTTGGAACCATAAAGTACCTCTCCGCCATGAAACCTTAAATAGACAAAGTCTGCCGTAACTACCTCACGGTAGGGCCAGCGATTTGAGTGGGCAATGCAGAGAGAAAAGTCATTTTTCTGAAGCAAAGAGTAGACATCATCAGTGAACCAACTCTGGTGACGAAATTCAAAAGCATGCCTTACACCTTTGGTATCCTCATTTTCGGATAAAAGTTTACAAAAGCTTTCTAATCTTTCTATGTCTTTTTTTAGTCCAGGAGGAAGCTGCCACAAAACTATCTCCAACTTTTCTTTCAACTCATTTGCCCGGGTAAAGAAAAGGGAGAGAGAATCCTCACAGTCTTTTAATCTCTTTATGTGAGTAATAAATCGGCTTCCCTTTAAAGCGAACTTAAAATCTGAAGGCGTTCTTTTCTCCCAGCTTAAAAAAGCAGAAGTCTGTGGCAACCGGTAAAAAGTGACATTGAGCTCAACTGTATTGAAATGCTCTGCGTAGTACTCTAACCAATTCCTCTGGCTTAATCCTGAAGGATAAAAAACGCCTTCTCCCCAGTGCTTGTAGTTGTAGCCACTTGTTCCCACGAGGAGCTTCATCTCTTCCCACCTTCAATATATTATAGGTAATAAAAAATACCAAGCACAAAATTCTAAATTTGTGAAGAAAAGTTCAAATTATTGATAAACAGTTTGGGGTGTGATATAAGGAGATTATGCATCAGGGTAAATTTAAACTGTTGCTTTTTCTCCCCCTTATACTGTTACTTTCCTTTACTTCCCTTTCCTGCAGCCGCCAAAAGAAAGAGGAAGTAAAAGCAGAAGAAATAGAAAAATTTGTCTATGATAGACCTGAAATTTGTGGAGGGTGCCATGAAAAAAAGTTTAAAGAGTGGGAAGGAGCAATGCATTCTGTTGCTTTCATTGATCCCCTTTACTGGAAAGAAGCTGAAATGGCAGGAAAGGAAGCAGGAGAAAAAATAAGAAACTTCTGCCATAGTTGTCATTCGCCAGTGGGAATTTTAAGAAAGGAAATCCTTAAAAAGGCTGATGAAGCAAGCGAAATCGCGAAGAAAGGTGTCTTTTGTGATTTCTGTCACACAATTAAAGGGATGAAAAGCATTGGAAACGCTTCTTACGAGTCTGACCCGGGAAGAGTGAAGCGAGGTCCACTTAGAGATGCGAAGTCTCCTTTTCATGAAACAGCCTATTCAGAGCTTTATACAAAGAGCGAATTTTGCGGTATGTGTCATGACGTAACTCATCCTGTAAACGGCCTTCCTATTGAAAGAACCTATAGCGAATGGAAAAAAGGGCCTTATGCTAAAGAGGGAATCCAGTGCCAGGACTGCCACCTGACACCAGGACCTGGCCCAGCAAAGCCTGAAAAAGGAGTAGTAGCTACTTATGGACCTGTGAGGAAAAATGTTTATCACCATTTGGCTGTGGGGGGAAATACTTTGATGACAAAATATCTGGGACTGAATGGAGCCTACGCTAAAGCAGTGGAAAGATTGAAGTACGCAGCGAAAATAGAAATTCAAAATCCCGGCAAACTTAAAGAGGGAGTAAACAAAATTAAAGTAAAAGTCACAAACAAAGGAGCAGGACATTACCTCCCCAGTGGAGTTACTCAGATAAGAGAAATGTGGATTTATCTCGAAGTAAAAGATGCAAATGGAAAGGAGATTTTCACTTCAGGTAAGTTGGATAAGGAAGGAAATGTGGACCCTAGAGCAGTGATATATCACACCGTTTTAGGCGATGAAGAGGGAAAACCGACAACAAAGGTATGGAAAGCAGAGAAAATCCTTTACGACCGGAGAATACCACCCAAAGAAAGTGTGATTGAAAGTTATGAAATAGAAATTCCACCTCAAGCAAAGCCTCCATTTAAAATCAAAGCAGTTTTATACTATCGAAGTGCTTCTCAAAAAATCGTAGATGAACTTTTTGGAAAGGCAGGCGAAACGTCAAAGATAGAAGTTCCTACTGTAGAAATGACTTCTCACGCAATTACTGTCCCTTAAGACTTCTTCAATTCTCCTCTTTACATCAATTTAAAATTGTATTAATGTATTAATACAGTGAATCAAAAAGTAAAATTTTTTAAGGTTGATGTGAGCTCAGGGATTCCCCTGTATCTTCAGCTAAAAGAGGAGATTAAAAAAGCTTTTTTTCAAGGGTTTTTCTCCCCGGGAGAAAAACTGCCTCCCGTAAGGGAAATGGCACTTTCTTTAAAAGTTAATCCCAATACTGTGGCCCGTGCTTATCAGGAGCTGGAAAAAGAAGGCTACGTAAGCTCAAGAATAGGTAAAGGAACTTTCTTTAAAAAATCGAGCCTGAAAGAGAAGGAAAAGCTAAAACTGCTCCAACCTCATCTCTTTTCTTTCTTAGCGGAAGCCAAGAAGCTCAGCTTTGAGAAGAGTGAAATATTAGACCTCTTACAAAAATACTGGGAAGGAGGAGAAGATGATAGTCATTGAAACGGAAAATC
>Ga0180901_1164_pt1 | contig 16724 bp, 18 predicted proteins | sample Deesub1362A_J573_FD_124299 | JGI IMG/M metagenome (GOLD analysis project Ga0180901, IMG submission 124299) | Unclassified bacterium JdFR-66
ATTTTTGGAATGACTGCAAGAAGGACATGTCTCTGGCGGCTCTTCACCTTCGTGAACGTATCCACATTTTCTGCATACCCAGTAAACTTTTCTCTCCTTCTCAAATACTGTATTACCTTCAACTTCTTTTAGTAATTTTTTATATCTTTCTTCGTGATGCTGTTCTGCTCTAGCAATGGCTCTTAAGCGCTTAGCGATTTCCGAAAGCCCTTCTTTTTCCGCAATATCTGCAAACTCAGGATACATCTGTGTATATTCGTAATTTTCCCCTGCAATTGCAGCTTTTAGATTCTCAGCAGTATTGCCAAGAATTGTTGGGCTTACAGCCTCAACTTTAACCTCATCTAAGTTTTCACTACTTTTCTTTTTCAGCTCATTAATTAATCTGAATAACCACTTTGCATGCTCCCTTTCATTATCCGCTGTAATCAGGAAAATCTCTGCAATCTGTTCAAATCCCTCCTTTTGTGCAATCTTCGCGTAGAATGTATAACGATTCCTCGCCTGGCTTTCGCCAATAAATGCCTTCGCTAAATTCTTGATTGTCTCTCTCATGGCTTACCTCCAATTAAACTTATTGATTTGAACTTCTCTCATTTTACCATTTCAAGCCCAAAAATTGGAAAAAATTAATCGTTACACCGTGGTTCAAAAAAGAACGAATGAAAAAAGTAAACAGCAAAATAGCAGAAAGAAGAAGCACGTAGTTTTTCGAGAATCGAAAATAGACCGTCCCGATGCTACATCGGGGCTCTGCACATCGCACTCAAAATACCCATTAACCAGGTTCAGGATATCTTAAAAGCACTCTCAGAAAAAATCCAAAAGCCAAGAGCCTGCTACCAAGAGTGAACCTAACGGATCACAATTGGAACAAGCCCTACTTCGCCAAGGCTTCGCAGGGCAAACTTCGCCCTAATAATGGCTTGCCAAGCGTAGCTCCGAAGGAGCGAAGTTTGGTGGAGGCGGCGGGAATCGAACCCGCGTCCGGAAAGCTTTCAGTGAAGCGTCTACGAGCGTAGCCTGTATTTTATTTCTCGCAGCCTAACTCCTACAGGCAGGATTTAGACTACCAGCTTCCTATTTAATCTCTTCCTAAGAGCTAGGAAGCGAACTCTTAGGAAAAAGCTACCTTACCGCCACCTTTCCTCAGCCGGTAGCAACCCGAGGAAGGCGTGGCTGCTAATTAAGCAGCCAGAGCAAGATTATTGTCGGCGCTTATTTGGCCGTGGAAGTTTTTACGAGACTTCCAGCTCGGCTCGCCGCTTCCACCTACAGCTTCCCGTCGAAACCATTCGCCCCCTTTAACTTACATACCGCGTTCTCTTTCTTTTAAAGCTCTTTCTAACTCTCTTTTTTCTGCTTTTTCAGCTAACTCTCTTCTTCTATCGTACTTTTTCTTCCCTTTAGCCAGACCTAACTCAATCTTAGCAAAAGGTCCTTTAAAGTAAACCTTTAAGGGAATTAAAGTATATCCTCTTTCGCGCACTTTGCCAATAAGCCTTCTTATCTCCCACTTATGTAAAAGAAGTTTTCTCTTTCTTTTAGGGTCAGGAGAATAAGCAGAAGCTTTCTCATACGGCGCTATATGCATATTGTAAAGGTACACCTCGCCCTTTTCTACCAGGGCGTAACTTTCCTTTAAAGAAACATTTCCATTTCGCAAGGATTTTACTTCAGAACCTTCAAGAACAATTCCAGCTTCAAATGTCTCTTCGATAGAGAAATTATGGTACGCTTTGCGATTGGTGGCAACTACTTTCTCCACTTTTAAATTATACCACCTTATTCTGGCTCTACCAAAACGAAGTCCATTCTCTTTTCAGAGACACTTACATTCACCAATTTCACTTTAACTTCTTGACCTAATTTGAAAACACGCCCAGTTTTCTCCCCAACCAAACGGTGTTTATCCTCCTCAAAACGGTAAAAATCACTCATACTACTGAGAGAAACCCTTCCCTCAGCTGTATTTGGAAGCTCCACAAATAATCCAAACCGAGTAACACCACTTATTACGCCTGTAAAGACCTTTCCCAAACACTCCCTTTTCATATATTCACAAATTTTTATCTCCACTGACTCCCTCTCAGCTTCTTCAATTTCTCTCTCCTTAGCAGAAATTTCCTCACTCAACCAAGAAAGTTCTCTTAAAAAAACTTCCATCTCCCCTTTAGAAAAGAACTCACCTGAGGCCGCCCCTTTTAAAACTCGGTGAACCAGAAGATCAGGATATCTTCTAATTGGTGAAGTAAAATGAGTATATATTGGCGAAGCCAACCCAAAATGAGATTCCGGCTTGGCAGAGTAGCGAGCCTGCTTCATAGCCCTTAAAAGAAGTGTGTTGATAAAATACTTATCCACTCTTTTCTTAGCAATTTCAATGATTTTTTGAAAAGCTCCCGGATGTCCTGAAGTAATACTTTTAACAGGTAAAGAAAGTTCCTGAAAAACATCCCGCAATTCAATTAAATCAATTTGGTCAGGTTTTTCATGAATGCGATAGATACAGGGATAACCAAGATTGTAAAGAAAAGAAGCGACAGTCTCATTTGTAAGAATCATTGCCTCCTCAATAATCTTTGTAGCTTCTGTTCTCCCTCTGAGCTTTATTTCTATTGGATTTCCCTCCTCGTCTAAGAATACCTTCGCCTCAGGCCTCTCAAAGAGAAGAGAACCTCTCTTCCGCCTTTTTTCCTCCAAAATATCGGTTAACTCCTTTAAATTAAGAAGTAAGGTTTCAACTTTCCTGTCGGGAAACTTTCCAGAAGAAAAATATTCATCTACTTCTTCATAAGTGAGACGATAATGACTGCAAATTACGCCGGGATGAAATTGAAAGTCCTCTACCTCACCTTGAGCATTCACCACCATCTCCACACTCATGGTAAGTCTTTCCACTTGAGGATTTAAACTACAGATACCATTTGACAACTCAGGTGGGAGCATGGGAATAACTCTATCCACGAGATAAGCTGAAAAAGCTCTTTCCCTTGCCTCCTTATCTAAGTAACTTCCCTTTTTCACATAATAAGAAACATCAGCTATATGCACCTTAAGCTTATATTTTTCTCCTATTCTTTCCAGAGAAACAGCATCATCAAAATCTTTGGCGTCGAGTCCATCAATGGTAACTGTGAATTCCCCCCGATAATCTTTTCTGCCTTTTAAATCAATCTTTCTTACTTTTAAAGGCATACTCTGTGCTTCTTTTTTAACTTTTGAAGGAAAGGAAAGAGGTAAGCCGTGCTCCCTGAGCAGAATTTCTAATAAAACCTTTGGGTTGTCTTCGCCTCCTAAAACTTCGACCACTCTACCTTTCATCACCCTGCTCTTTCCCTTTGGAAAATCTTCTATCTGCACCACAACCACTTCGCCAGGAAGCACCCCTTTCTCCCCTTCCAAAACGATAGAGTAAAAAATCCTAGGGTCTGTAGGAATGGCTACTTTTTTCTTTCCCCACTTCTCCACCTGAGCTACCACAGTGTCTCTCTTCCTTTTTAAAACCTTTAATACCTTTCCCTCTCGGCTCCTCTTGCCACTATCAAAGCACTGCACTATGACTTCGTCTCCTGGAAGTGCCCCACCACTTTTACCTGGCGGTATAAAGATGTCTTCTTTTTCGGTCAAAACAAAAGCGTAACCTCGAGGATGAGGCTGAAAAATCCCCTTAGCTATATCTGCCCTTTGCGGTAAATCATATTTTCTTCTCTCGAGCTGAATTAATCCGCCGTTTTTCTCCAGAGAAGATAAAGCTTTTCTAAGCTCACTCTTTTTAACTCCCCTTTTTTGAAAAAAATGGTAGAGTTGACGAAAACTAAGAGGGCTCTTTTTTCTCCCCAAAAAGTTTATTATTTCTTCCTCGAGTTCCATCTTAAGCGGCTTTTCTCAGTTCCTTCTTTAAAACCTCTATCGCTCTCTCCAGCTGAGGGTCTTTCTCCCCCAAATTATTGGAACCCTTCACAATCACGTCAGGAGTAATTCCTTTCTCATGAATGCTCTCTCCATTAGGAGTGAAATACTTTGCGGTGGTGAGGATTAAACCCGCCCCATTTGAAAGAGGTATCATATTTTGAACACTACCCTTTCCAAACGTCTTCTCTCCAACTATTATTCCTCTTCCGTGATCTCTAATTGCTCCAGCAAAAATTTCTGAGGCGCTGGCACTCCCCTCATTTACTAAAACAACAAGGGGAAGGTCATAAGCTTTACCAATCCCATGGATTCCATGAACTGCTCTGTAAACTTCTTTCTTGCCATCCCTGCTCCTCACAGAAACAATCACTCCATCTTCAATGAAGAGAGAAGTAGTGAGAACTGCTTCATTTAAAAGCCCCCCTGGATTGTTGCGAAGATCTACTATGAGCCCCTTTACTCCTTTCTTTAAAAGCTCCTCGATTTCTTTCCTCGTATCCCGAGAAGTTCTCTCTCCAAAAGTATGAATGTAAATATAGCCAATTTCATCCTCTAGTACCTTGGAAGAAACATTTGCCAGTTCGATTTTCTCCCGAATAAGTTCGAAATCAAGAAGGTCTTTTTCTCCCTTTCTTTTAATGGTCAAGGTAACTTTAGTTCCCTTCTCCCCTCGAATCATCCCTACAACTGAATCCAGAGGCACTCCCTTGACAGATTTTCCATCCACCTTAACGATAACATCTCCACCCTTTATACCTGCTCTCTGAGCAGGCGTATTTTGAAGGGGAGCCACAACAACCGGATAACCATCTTTAACTGTAATCTGAATACCCACCCCGTAAAAATACCCTGAAGTATTCTCTTTAAAAATGCGATAGTGGGTACGGTCGTAGTAGTGTGAATAAGGGTCACCTAGAGCTTCAACCGCTCCTTTCGCTGCCCCCTCAACTAACTTTTTTTCGTCAACTTTTCCCACATAGTTTTCTTCTATTGTTTTTATTACTTCCTCAACTAAAGATAATGATTTATCTACCTTTGTTTTTTTCTTAATTAAGGGAACTGTTTGACTTTTCTTACCTAAGTAGTATCCACCAGCAAAGAAAAGGGCTAAAAAAAGAAAAAGAATAAAGATGGAAACTATTCTTCTCAAAACTTATCACCTCTTACAGATAATTTAATGGATTTTGAGGCACGCCGTTTAATCTCACCTCAAAATGTAAGTGAGGCCCTGTGCTCAATCCCGTTGAACCCACTCTAGCTACCACTTGACCATGCTTCACGCTATCACCCACATTCACAAGTATAGCAGATGTATGAGCATAAAGAGTGGTAATCCCCCCTCCATGATCAATTATCAAAGTTTTCCCATAGCCTCCCATCCAGCCAGCAAAAATAACTACACCATCCCCCGCTGCATAGATGCTCTGCCCATAAGAAGCACTTATATCTAAGCCCGTATGCATTCTATACTCCCCTAAAATAGGGTGAAAACGCATCCCAAATTGAGAGGTTATGGAACCACTTACAGGCCAAACAAACTTCCCAGAATAAATGGTTTCTTCACTTGTTTCTAACTCCTGAATAAGGGCAGTAAGCTCCTGGGAAGTTCTCTCTAACTCCTCTTCCATTTCCAGTAAAGCTTCTTTGTCATTCTTCACCTTCTCCAGAAGAGAAGTTTTCTCTTCCCTCTGCTGATTCAAGGTAAGCTTTTTTCTCTCCTCCTCTGCTGTAAGACGAGCTATTTCCTCCTCTTCTTTCTGAACCGCCCTCTTTTTCTCCTTTAGCTGAGCTAAGCTTTTCTCATATTCTCTTCTCTCTTTTTGAAGTTTCTTCTTTATCCCCCGAATCTCAGTGATTAACTTCTGGTCCCACTGGGCAAGGCGGGTGAGGAAATCTAATCTGGTTAAGAAATCCTCCCAATTTGAAGCAGAGAAAACTATCTCTAAGAACGAAACTTTCCCACCTGTGTAGAGAGCTACTATACGCTGGTGAAAAACTTTCTGCCGCTTATTGAGTCTTTTCTCTTCGAGGCTAATCCTTTCCTTCGTTCTTTTTAAGTTTTCTTCAATAGCCTTTATTTCCTCTTCAAGCTTCCTTCTCTCCCGTGCCTTTTGGGAAAGCTCCTTTCTTAAAGACTGAATTTCTGCTTCTAAAGCTGCGTTTCTTCTGTCCAGAGAATTAATTTCCTGAAGTAACTCGCTTTCTTCTTCCTCTTTAGCCTTTATCTCCTGAGAAGTAGACTCTAGTTTTTTCTGAACTTCTTCAAGCTCTCTTTGCGCCTCAGAAAGAGTGGCACCAAGGGAAGTAATAACCAAGGAAAGGGAGAGGAAAAGAAGGACTATTTTTCTGGTACCACTTAAGCTACAACTCATGCTTCCACCATCAATAGAATACCATGAAATGGAGGTTTTTTAAACCTTGAGATATCTTCGCAGAGCAATTGTGCTTCCTAAAGCTCCGATTGTGAGACCAAAAACTATAAGCCCGAAAATGATTTGAAAAACAAGCATGTAACTCATCTCAAAGGGCAAGAAAGGTAAGGCTTTTTCAATCCAAGGGAAGAAGAAAATCCAAAGGAGATAAATTACAATTGAAGCCAGGGCGGAACCTGCAAAACCTTCTATCATCCCCTCTAAAAGAAAAGGCAATCGTATAAACCAGTTCGAAGCCCCAACCAATCTCATGATTGCTACTTCCTGTCTTCGAGCAAAAATAGCTAAACGAATGGTAATCGCTATAAGAGTGACTGAAACAAAAAGCAGGAGAATAATAAAGAGAAGTCCTATTTTTCGAAGAGTGCTGGTTAATTTAAATAAATTCCTTACGTACTTCTTTCCATACTTAACTTCTTCCACCACTTCTACCTTTTCCAGACGCTTAGCTACTTTTTCCACATTATGGGGATCTTTTAGTTGAATTTCGAAAGAGGCAGGAAGTGGATTAACATCTCCAATTTCCTGAGTTAAATCTGGATGTTCTTTTCTAAACCTCCTCAAGGCTTCCTCTTTTGAAACATATTTCATCTTATCTATTTCGGGCCAGTTAAAAATTTGATGTTGAAGATCATTAATCTCCTGTGTAGTGGCTGTGTCCTTTAAAAAAGCTACCACTTCCACGTCACTTTCTAAAGAAGAAATTATTTGCCCCACTTCTAGAATAAAAAGGCCAAAAACACCCAAAACAAATAAGCAGAGTGCAACAGCAGTAATAGCTGCAAAACTTGTTACTAAGTTTCTTCGCAGACTAATGAAAGCTTCTTTAAGAAACCAACTAACCCTCACCGTAAACTCCCCTTCTCTGATCTCTTACTATTTGACCATTTTCCAATGCTACGACTCTCTTTCTCATGCTATCAACCATTTCTCTATCGTGAGTGGCTACTAAAACCGTGGTTCCTAGCCGATTTATGCGGTCGAAGAGAGCCATTATCTCTAGTGAAGTTGAAGGGTCAAGGTTTCCTGTAGGCTCATCAGCTAAGAGAAGAGGTGGGCGATTTACAATCGCTCTAGCCATGGAAACCCTTTGCTGCTCTCCTCCTGAAAGCTCATGAGGAAACTTCTCAGCTTTATCTTCCAATCCTACCAGCTTTAGAACCTCTGGAACATGCGCTTCGATTACCTTGTGAGGTTTACCCAACACCTCAAGGGCAAAAGCAACATTCTCAAAAACAGTCTTATTGGGAAGGAGTTTGAAATCTTGAAAAACACAACCAATATTCCTCCTCAGATAAGGAATTTTCCACGAACGGAGACGAACAACATCTATCCCCGCTACTTCAATCTCCCCTGAGGTAGGAAGGATTTCCCTCAATAAAAGTCTGATAAAAGTAGTTTTTCCTGAGCCACTTGGGCCCACCAGAAAAACAAACTCCCCTTTTGAAATAGAGAGGTTTATGTTATGCAATGCTGGCTTATCATGTTTTGGGTAAAACTTGGTTACATTCCTCGCTAAAATCACTTCACATCACCTCATGCAGGCTAATTTTACGCTGTTACTTACTTAAAAGCAATTTCTATAAAAGGTTTTTGTTCCTTTAAAGCAGTGTCTTTTTCCAAATCTTCCACCCGCTTAAACTCTTTTTTTAAATACTTCTTCATTTATCTTTCCCTCCCAGAGCAGATAATTACCTTCAATAACCACTGAACTAAAACTTATTTCTGGCCTTTCCCACACAGCAATTTCTTTCTTGCCCAGGAAAAGCTGCAAAAAAGCTGGCATCTCAGGCACAAAATACATTCTTCCTTCTTTCGCTTCAAGTTTCCCAGGAATTCGAAAGATTTTGCTGTCTTTTTCCCAAATTAAAATTAACTTATTATCTTTAAAATCCACCCTAAATCGGTGGTTTGACTCCTCCAGCCATTTATTTAAATTTTCTTCGCTCACTCTCCCTTGAACTTCGAGAGAATCGAAAAGGAACCAAGAACTTACATCCTCTCCCCGAAAAAAGGAAGAGACAATTATCTTTCCTCCTGATAAGGAAAAATCTACCTCACCTTCGGGAAAGCCTCTCAAATGAAAATTTTCTACCTTTCCCCTTATATACCTGAATCTTTGATTAAAAAGAAAGAAGGGGGAAGCAGACGATTGCACCTCCGCTTTCTCACCCACTCTTTCCTCAATGCTTTTCATCAAAAAGTAATCCAGCGTTTTAGAAGCAAGAAGAGGCAGAAGGTAAAAAATTATCACCAAAATAATTAAGAGAAAAATGATGAGGGCTTTTCTTCTCATCTCACCTTTTCCTGAAAGAAAGAGAGAACTTTCTGAAGAGAAGTATTTATGATTAACTCAGAAGGAAAATTCACATCATTAAGGATAGAAAGAGCTTCATCACATTCACCCACAGAGGAAGCAAAGTGAGCATCAGAATTAACTGCTACCACCACTTCATTTTCTGCAAACTTTTCCGCATATTCCTTGTTTAAATCGATATTACCTTTCCTCGCTGTATTATTTGCAATTGAGCCGTTGTTAAACTCAATTAAAACTTTTTTCTCTTTTGCAGCTTCAATCACTGGCTCAATTTCAAGAGGATAAGCTAAATTATCAGGATGAGCTATAAGATGGATGTACGGCTTTTCCAGAGCTTTTAATAGCACTTCTGTATTCTTTTTCTCTCCGCCGTTTTCATAGCCGCAATGAGGATGAAATGCAACTGCCACTATGTCCAAACTCTCCAAAATATCATCGGAAATGTCTAGGTTACCTTTTTCATCCACAATATTTGCTTCAGCTCCTCTAAAAAGACGAACTCCCTCCACCTCAGAAGGAAGAGCAATTAAGTTTGAAAAGTAGTAGAGATGAGCCCCACCAGGTAAAGCAGGTCCATGATCCATAATCCCTACTCCTTCAAGTCCCTTAGAAGAAGCTGCTTTAACTACCTCTAAAACGGAACTAAAAGCATGGCCAGAAGCAATGGTGTGAACATGGAGGTCCACCAGGATTACTTTACTCATCTAACTCTTTGTATAAAGGGAAAGCTTCGCAAAGATTCCTAACCTCAAGCCTAACCTTCTCATAAACACTTTCTTTTCCCAAGTTTTTGAGAACTTGAGAGATGAGCTTAGATATCTCTTTCATTTCTTTCTCCTTCATTCCTCTCGTAGTCACCGCAGGTGTCCCTACTCTTATACCGCTTGTCACAAAGGGGCTTTTTGTTTCAAAGGGAATAGTGTTTTTATTCACTGTGATTCCCACTTCATCCAAAGCTTCCTGCGCTTCCTTGCCGGTTAAATTAAAAGAAGATAAGTCCACTAAAAAGAGATGGGTATCAGTTCCTCCACTCACAATCCTAAACCCCTCCTCCTGAAGGGAAGAAGCAAGAGCACGAGCATTTTTCACTACCTGCTTCTGATAATCTCTAAATTCTGGCTCCATAGCTTCTTTCAGAGCCACTGCTTTAGCAGCAATCACATGCATAAGAGGACCACCTTGAAGACCAGGAAAAACAGCTTTGTCTACCTTCTCCGCCCATTTCTTCTTGCATAAAATCATCCCAGAGCGGGGTCCACGGAGAGTTTTGTGAGTTGTGGTGGTGACGATATCTGAATAGAGAACAGGATTGGGATGAATTTCTGCCGCCACTAATCCTGCAATATGAGCCATATCTACCAGTAGGTTTGCTCCAACCTCGTTAGCAATCTCGCGGAAAGCTTTAAAGTCAATTATACGAGAATAAGCTGTGGCTCCTGTAATTATCAATTTAGGTCTTTCTCTAAGAGCAATTTCCCTTACCTCGTCATAATCCAACTCTTCATTTTTTCTGCTCACACCGTAAGGAACAAACCTATAAAGCTGTCCTGAAAAGTTCACAGGACTACCATGTGTGAGATGCCCACCATGAGAGAGGTCCAGCCCCATAACAGTATCGCCAGCTTGCAAAAGAGCGTAGTAACCAGCCATGTTCGCTTGTGAACCTGCGTGGGGTTGAACATTTGCATGCTCAGCCTTAAAAAGCTTCTTTGCTCTCTCAATAGCAATACTCTCCACCCTATCTATAAACTCACACCCACCGTAGTAGCGTCTTCCAGGATAACCCTCTGCATACTTATTTGTAAGCACACTCCCCTGAGCCTCTAAAACAGCAGGACTAGCAAAGTTTTCTGAAGAAATGAGCTCAAGGGTATTTCTCTCCCTTTCCAACTCCAGTTTTATTGCTTCTGCTATTTCCGGATCTACTCTCGGTAAAAATTTCATTTTTTCAGATTATAAACTTTCCCTCTCTATCTTCGCTATTTTGTTTAGTCTTCTTTCGTGTCTTCCTCCTGAAAAAGGAGTATTTAACCATGTTTTTAAAATCTCTTCTGCATGATAGGGCGCAGTCAACCGACTGCCTAAGCAAAGAATATTAGAATCATTATGCTCTCGCGAAAGCTTAGCTGAAAAAATATCAGCACAGGGGGTCGCTCTCACCCCCTTGTGCTTATTGGCAACAATTGCCATTCCTAAACCAGTTCCACAGATGAGTAAACCTCTCTTTGCCTTTCTCTCAGACACAAGCCGAGCAACTTTATGGGCAAAATCTGGATAATCCACGGACTCCTCACCCTCCGTGCCTACATCAATAATCTCAAAACCTTCTTCTTTCAACACCTTTTTAAGTGTCTCTTTAAGATGATAACCCGCGTGGTCTGAACCAACAGCTATTTCCATATCTCATCCCCCCAAAAAAATATCTAATAAATCGGCAATTTTTCCATAAACTCTTTTATAATCTTCCTCCCCTCCGCCTATGGGGTCTTCCACGCTTTCTCCACTTTCACTAACTCTTCTTTTTGCTTCTTCCCACAAGAATGGAACTTTCTTCTTCTTCACATTAGCACAAGCTTGGGAAAACTCGGGGAGAAGAAAAACCTTTTCCTCAAAATTAGGATATGCATTTCTTATCTTCTCTCTATGAAATGGTTCAAACACAAGAACTAAATCTGCCCACTCCAAATCTTTTTCGGAGAGAGGAGCAGATAAATGTGAAGAAATATCTACAGAAAAGCCTTTAGCTACTTTAACAGCAGTCTGCGGTGGGCTAATGCCAGGGAAGGCACTCACCCCCCTTGATTTAACCTCCACATTATTCGATTTTTTCCTTAAATACCCTTCTGCAAAAGGGCTGCGACAAGAGTTTCCCGTGCAAACGAAGAGAATGTGATACTTCATGAAGCCACAACAACCCTTCCAATTTCATTAAAATCAGCGAAGACCTCTATCCTTTCAAAAAAAGAAGAGAAAATCTTGAAAACTTCATCTGCCTCGCCTTGACCAACTTCAACTGCTAAAAAGCCATCTTTTCTCAAATATCTAGGCAACTTTTCTGCTATTCGACGATAAAAAAGAAGGCCATCTTTCCCTCCATCCAAAGCTTTTCGAGGCTCAAACTGAGATACTTCCCGAGGTAAAAATGGGATTTGCCAAGAAGGAATGTAAGGAGGGTTACTCACGATAATGTCAAAACTCATATTCTTTTCAGGAAAGAGGTCAGCCTGTAAGAAAAAGCACCTACTTTCTAACGACAATTTTCGTGCATTTTCCCTGGCAACTTCCACACTCAACTCATCAATATCCGTCCCTATCACCACAACGTCCTGCAGTTCAGCAGCGAGAGCAAGGGAAATCGCTCCACTCCCTGCTCCTATATCTAAAATTCTCTTCTCTCCTTTTAAAAAAGAGGCTTTCTTCAAAACTACTTCCACTAAAATTTCGGTTTCTGGACGAGGAGTGAAAACGCCTGGCTTTATATTAAGAGTTAAACCAAAAAAGTTTACCTTCCGGGTGAGATAGGAAAGAGGTATATCGCGCTCTCGCAGAGAAACAATAACTCTAAATAATTTTTCATTTAAACCCTTCCTACCCGAAATAAGCTCCCAAGGAGTGCAGGAAAAAATATCTTTAAGAATGTAGGAAACTTCCTGAGGTGACTTATGACTTTTGAGAAGCTTTTCCCTTCCTGACTTTAAACAGCTCGTGCTCACTTTATCCCCCTCAAACGCTCTGCCCGCTCAGCTGCAGCCAAGGCTTCGATTACCTCGTCTATCTCGCCATCAAGAAATTCTTCTAGGTTGTGAAGTGTAAACCCAATACGATGGTCTGTCACTCTATTCTGAGGAAAATTGTAAGTTCTTACCCTTTCACTCCTGTCACCCGTTCCCACCTGTTGCCTTCTTTCTTCAGCCAGTTTTTTCGTCTGCTCTTCCGTCAACTTTTCATAAAGTCGAGCTCGAAGAATGCGCATAGCTTTTTCCCGGTTTTGAATTTGAGAACGCTCTTCCTGACATTGCACAACCATACCGGTGGGAAGGTGAGTAATTCTCACCGCAGAATCAGTCACATTTACATGCTGGCCTCCGGGACCACTTGCCCGAAAGGTCTCGATTTTTAAATCATTGGGGTCAATCTTTACTTCCACTTCTTCTGCCTCAGGAAGAACCGCTACTGTGGCTGTTGAAGTGTGAATGCGCCCTCCTGATTCAGTCACAGGTATCCTTTGAACCCGATGAACACCAGATTCAAACTTCAATTTACTAAATGCTCCTTTTCCTTTTATCTCAAAAATAACCTCTTTAAAACCTCCCATATCTGATTCATTGCTTCCTAAAACTTCCACCTTCCACCCTTTCTTTTCAGCATATCTGGTGTACATCCTGAAAAGATCCGCTGCAAAGAGACTGGCTTCCTCTCCCCCTGCCCCTGCTCTTATCTCCATTATTACATCTTTCTCATCTCGAGGGTCTTTCCCTAAAAGGAGAATTTTTATTTCTTCTTCAAGCTTTTCACGTTCCTTCTTTAAGCCATTTAACTCGCTTTTTAGATAACTTTCAGTCCCCCCTTCCTTTTCTCTCTCCATAAGCTCCTCGCAAGCTTCAATATCCTCAAGCACCTTAATGTACCTCTTTATTTTCTCTACCAACTCGCTCATTTCAGCTTGCTCTCTAGCCAATTTTTTGTACTTTTCAGGATTGGATAAGGTTTCTGGACGGGAAAGCTCCTCTAAAATTTCATCATATTTGGTTTCTATTTTCTTCAAGTTTTCCAGATCAAGCAGCTTCTTCCACCCCTTCTAACTCAAGCAAGCGCTTTAGCGAAGCTTGGGCCACTTCAATTTGGTCCAGTGAAGGTTCTCTCGTAGTGATGTACTGAAAAGCTGTGCCGGGTAGAGAAAAAAGCTTAGCCCACCAACTATTTTTAAATCGGCGAGCCAGCTTTATAGCCTCATAGGAAATGCCAGCAATTATAGGAAGGAGAAGAAGCCGCCAAAAAATTCGCTGCCAAAGGTTTGTCGTTCCCAGAAACGAATATATAAGTATCATAATCACAAAAACCCAAAGGATAAAACTTGTTCCACAACTTACATGAAATCGGCTCTCTTCCTTCGCCTTTTCTGGCAGTAAACTTCTCTTCCTTTCATATGCATTGATGCTCTTATGTTCTGCGCCGTGATACTCGAAAACTCTCCTGATTTCCTGCATGCGACTAATCATACCGATATAAGCGAGAAAAATTGTAATTTTTAAAATCCCCTCTGCCAATGAAAAGAAGAGAGGTCGCTTTAAAAAAGGAAGGAATTTCTTCAGGAAAAATATGGAGCCTGTGGGGAAAGCAACAAAAACCAAAAGCACCAATATAAAAGCAAAGACAAAAGTAAGTATCATTTCCTTCTTGGTAAACTCGCCTTCTCCAGAGACTTCAAGTGAAAAGGAAAGAGCTAAAAAACCTAGGTAAAGAGTCTCAAATAGCATCACTATACCTCTCAAAAATGGCAACTTTAAAATTGGAAATTTTTTTGTGAGGGTAGAAATCTTCTTTTCATCAAAGACAATTTCTTGAGAAGAATTGCGAACAGCGACAACATAGTGGTCGTTTCCTCTCATCATTACACCTTCAAAAACTGCTTGTCCACCAAGATTCATTTCTTTATTTGAGCTCATCCAGAATTTCTTGAATCGAAGTAGCTGGCTTGCCGCAGCTAAATTTCCCTTCCTTACAGGGTCCTCTAAGACAATTAGGACCTGCCTTTTCGAATAAAAGAGGAGCGACCTTTTTCACTTCTAAAAGCATCGAGCAAGCCATTTTTCTTATCTCCCACTGCGCTCGGCGACAACAACGCAACGTGAAGAAGTGCCAAAGCTCCCGGGCATTCATAGTTACCACTATCTTTGTCTCTCCACTTTGAGGAAGAACGTAGCGTGCATCCTCAGCTGGAATCCCGCTCCCAATCATCTTTTGATAAAGTGCAAAAGCACTCTCACAGATTTTCTTATAATCCTCAGAAAAATCTGATTCCTTGATTGTTTCCGGGAAAATGAAATCTAATTTATTGCGAAACTTGACGTATCTTTGCGACTGCTGATTGTAAGAGGCTAGCCTGTGTCTTACCAATTGATGAGTACAAACCCTGGAAACACCTTCTATACCAAATGTAAAAGTGGCATGCTCAATAGCACTCCAGTGACCTGAAGTGACAAAGAGAGTTACTAATCTTTTGACCTCTTCTGAAGTTAAATTTTCCTTTAATTCTGAAGCTCCTACGGGAGCGTAACATAACCTCCCAGCTACAGCTATGCTTCTCTCAGGTTCAGGAGTGTAATTTAGAAGCTTCACGTACATCTATTTTTCCTCGAGGGTACCTTCCGAAATCTCTTCCTTTTTTTCTTCTTCTAGCCCATACTTCCTCTTAAACTTCTGAACTCTTCCTGCAGTGTCAATATACTTCTGCTTCCCGGTGAAGAAAGGATGGCACTTACTACAGACCTCTACCCGAATTTCCTTTTTGGTAGAGCGAGTTTCAAATCTCTCCCCGCAAGCACAAATGACTACAGCTCTTCCATAATCAGGATGAATGCCTTCTTTCATTTTTCCACCCCCTAGTAGGCGTCAGCGATTGCCGTCTTGGCAACCTCAGCTAAGAACTCTTTATTCGTTTTCGTCTCGCGAAGCTTATCAATCAAAAGCTCAAGAGCCTGAGCTGTATCCAAAGCGAGAAGTATCCTTCTCAGCTTCCAAACCCTTTGAGCCTCATCAGGTGCCATAAGAAGTTCTTCCTTACGCGTCCCCGACTTTTCAATCTCAATAGCAGGAAAGATTCTTTTATCTGCTAGCTTTCTATCGAGATGAACTTCCATGTTTCCTGTGCCTTTAAATTCTTCGTAAATCACTTCATCCATACGACTTCCTGTTTCTACAAGAGCAGTAGCTATTACAGTTAAACTACCACCGCCTTCAATGTTTCTGGCAGCTCCAAAAAATCTCTTGGGAGGATAAAGAGCAGTGGAATCTACTCCTCCAGAGAGAATTCTGCCACTAGCTGGAACAGCGAGATTATAAGCCCTAGCTAGACGGGTAATACTATCTAAAAGTATGACTACATCATAACCGTGCTCTACAAGTCTTTTAGCTCTCTCTAAAACCAGCTCTGCAACCTGAATATGGTTTTCAGAAGGCTTATCAAAGGTTGAGCTCACCACCTCACCTTTTACTGACCTCTCCCAATCTGTTACCTCTTCAGGCCTTTCGTCAACCAGCAACACAATAAGATGACATTCGGGATTATTAGTGGTGATGCTGTTTGCTATTTGTTTCAGGAGGGTGGTTTTTCCAGCTTTAGGTGGCGAAACAACCAAACCTCTCTGCCCCTTACCTATAGGGGCAATAAGGTCTAAAATGCGAGGAGCGATGTCTCCACCAGGAACTTCAAGTCTTAATCTTTCCCGCGGAAAAATAGGTGTAAGACGCTCAAAAGGCAATCGGTCTCTTGCTTCATCAGGCTCTTTCAAGTTAACCTTTTCAATTCGAAGAAGGGCGTGGTATCTTTCGTTATCTTTTGGAGGTCGAACCCAACCTTCTATCTCATCGCCTCTTTTTAATCCAAACCTTCTAATTTGAGAAAGAGAAACATAAACATCTTCCTCACTAGGCAAATAACCTCTTACCCTTAAGAAACCATAGCCCTCAGATAGAATATCCAGAACCCCCCGTTTGAGCAGGTTATCGCCCTTCTTGGCAGGTTCGACTATCTTAACCTCTTCCTTCTTCTCTTCTTTCTTCTCTTCTACCTTCTCCAACTCCTTCCCCTGCACACTCAGTATCGCTTCGATGAGTTCATCTTTGGTCATCTTTCTAGGATTTTCGATTCCCATTCTGGAAGCAATACCTACCAGATTTACTCTCTTCATAGTAGACAAAGTTTCCCGATTTAACTCTACCACCTCAGTTTTTGCCAATTAATTTCACCTCACTCGTGCTAGGCTTCCGAGATATAAAAAGATTTGTTACTTCGAGGTCTTTCGAAGTGGTACAAATATCATACACTAAAAGAATCACTT
>Ga0180901_1217_pt1 | contig 15819 bp, 16 predicted proteins | sample Deesub1362A_J573_FD_124299 | JGI IMG/M metagenome (GOLD analysis project Ga0180901, IMG submission 124299) | Unclassified bacterium JdFR-66
TTCTTCCATCAGAGCACGGCAGACTTCTGCCCTGCTCACAACCCCTACTAACCTTTTTTCCCTGACCACAGGCAAAATTTTGTAGTTTCTTCTCAGCATTAGGTCTGCTAAGGCGTAAATATCTTCATCTTCAGAGACTAATTCCACTTTTTTGCTCATGTAATCTTTAACTTTCTTTTCGCCTACTTGGCTCATTTTCCTGGTGAGCTCAGCAAAATTATGAAGGAAAAACTCAACGCCCCTGCCTTTGCTAGGAGCAACAGAGTGGATTATATCTGCTTCTGAAATGAATCCAATGACTTCGTGTTTATCATTAACAACTGGAATACCGGAAACTCTGATTCGGGCTAGAATTTTAGCTACCTCTTTTAAAGTTGTGTCTTCCGACACTGCAGTGATGTCTCTTATCATGATGTCTCTCACCTTTTTAACTTTCAATTTTTCTCACCTCAACTCTATCAAGATGAGCTTCAATCTCCTCTTTAGACTCAATTTCTCCTCCCAGGGAAGAAGCAATTGTCAGGGCTGCCGCCATACCTTTTCTCCCTGCTTCAACTATATCACCATCTTTGACCAAGACATCAATTACTCCGGCTAAAAATGCGTCATCAATTTTTACTGTGCTTGCCACTTCGCAAACGGGAGCTTCAAATTCAAAAATTCCTTCTTCGGAAGCGATGAGAGCGTCGAAACCAAGGCTGATGATGGCAATATCTGTTTCTTCTCGAAGTTTTTTGAGCGCTTCTATTCTTTTCTTTTTATATTTCATAGGCATTCCCATAAATCTGGGTGAAACTCTAATATCAGGTTTTGCCAGATAAGGACGAGATTTAATAGTTATGTTTAAGGGCTCTTCGTAAAGATTTAGAGCTACTTTCACTCCTTGAGATTGAGCCATTTTTACGAGTTCTCCACAGTAGTAAGGGTCAACGCCAGGGGGAAGACTTCCAGCGATAACCACCATCTTAGTGTAGCTTAAGATTCTTGCGAATCTCTCTTTAAGCTGCTCCATCTCTTCTGGATGGACTAAAGGACCCGGCTCATTAACTTGGGTTTGGCTTTTTCTTTTTTCATCTACGATTATGTAGTTTGTTCGGGTGTCTCCATCTACATGAACGAAGTTTGTGGTGAGCCCAAAATTTCTCAGTCTTTCTTCTAAATAGTGCCCTACTCTTCCGCCCACAAATCCCATAGCGACGACTTCTTGTCCTAGCACGTTTAAAACGTAGCCAATATTTATCCCTTTGCCTCCAGGCTCAACAAAAGCTTCACTTACTCTGTTGAGTCTGTTTAAACGAAAACCCCTCGTCTTTAAGAATTTGTCTAAAGCCGGGTTCAAAGTGACAGTAACAATCATTCTAAACTTTCATTATAGTCAAAAGCTTGTAGTTGAAAAGGGTAATTTTTTTGAAAATTTAAATTTATTACTCTCTTTTTTGAAGATTTAAAAACTGTACAAGATATGTGAGAATTGAAGAAATTGTGTATACTTTTTCAATGCAATTGATCCTGTAGAGGGAATTTTTGACTACTTAAAGAGGGAAAATGGAAGAGGGAAATAGGCAGAGATTCCTTTTAGGTTTAATTATTTTTTAATTGTTTTATGTATAGGTGCAGGGGTTTTCTTTTATTTTCAGCGGAAACGCACTTCAACTCGGGAGCTCTTCATCGTGGAAGAAGATGGAAAAATGCTGGTGGATAAAGTTACCGGAGGTTATGAATAGATTTTAAATTGGGAAGCATTTACGTTTGAATGAAAATCATTTAGGATATGTAGCGGCGGTGGAGTAATTGCCAGTTGCCTGTATTGTGAGGGGTAAAATAGAAGAGGGGAGAGAAATAAAGCCCAGAAATCTTCATGCAGCTTTTCTCTCCATATTTGAAAAAGTCAACCCTGCGTTAAGTAAAACTTTACATGAGAGCGCTCCTCAGAAAGCTTTTACTATATCTCCTCTGTTTAAATACAGAGACGGTTTTTGGTTTAGAGCCACACTTTTAGACGACAAACTTTCAACCTCTTTTTTTTCTTTTTTTCTGGAAAAGCCTGAACCAGTAGTAAATCTGGGGAGTAACCAGTTTAAAGTAAGGGAATTAAAAGTTTCTCATAATCCTTGGAGTGGTTATATTGACTATCAATCTTTATGGAAGAAGAGCACCCTGGATAGGGAAATCACCCTTGAGTTTCGCAGCCCCACTTGTTTTAGGCAGGGAGATTTGGATTTGCCTTTACCCCTTCCTCATTTAGTTTTTAAAAGTTATTACAGAAAGTGGCAGGCTTTTTCAGATATAGAACTTATGTCAGACCTGCTCGATATCATTGAGAAAAATGTAGGAATTTCAAAACTTTCTGGAAAAACAGTCCCTTTTGAAGATGGGAGAGTCACGATTCCAGGTTTTGTGGGGAAGGTGACTTTTATAGTTAAGAGAGGTGTGGGTAAAGAAGCTTTGCGCCAGATAAACTTTCTGGCTGATTATGCTTTCTTTGCTGGCACTGGTAGAAAAACCACCCATGGCATGGGCATGACCAGGAGGATAATTTTTAAAAAAGATGGAGGTTAAAGTTTGGAAAGTTTAATTCCAGAACTTCATGATGCAGGAAAGTTACTCGATTTACAAGCTGTAGAGGGTGATCCTTCAGATAAAAGACACAACTTTGAAGGTATTAATTTAAGATTTTATACAGCTGAAATACCAGATAATCCTACTTGGCAGGGAATTAAAGAACATCATTGTTCGCGGGAATTCACTCTTTATCCCCAAACACTCGAAACATTTTTGTTATGTATAGCCGATAATCTAGCTTCGGCTGTTTCTAGGGTTAAGTTTGATGTTCCGGGTAGACCAAGATATGAGGTTTTAAAGGTATGGAACCCCAAAGCAATAGTAAAAACCGCACCGCTTTTAAAAACTAAAGAGCAGATAAACAACCTATTTAAAATACTCACTAAACCTTCACCAAATCAATTTTTTCAAGCTTATGGAAGTTTATTAGAGACAAGGCCAGAATCAGCTCGTCCTGGGAAAAATATTACATCACTTGCAACTCACGCTATATTAACGGGTAAGTTTTATAGAATGTTGCTTAACAAAAGCTCTGAAGTGGCTGCTCTAAATTTAAAAGATAAACCAAAGAGCTTTGTTTCAAAAGCTCTAAACGAAAAGCAAAATAAATGGAAACTGTGCGTATGTCGGTGTAAAGTTAAATTCTACCAATCTCCATTTAGGGCGAAAGATTTGAATATTTTTGATTTACTTTACGAGACAATGGAAACTGCGGAGAAAGTTTTCAGTGATAATATCGTTTTTTCCTTTTCTGACGAACTCCTTTTGATTGCTGAAGATAGAAGAAGAATTGAAGAAATATTTGATATATTTTTGGAAAGGGGGTTTTGGTTAGAAGCTGTTATTGAAACAAAGCCAATAGGTGAGTTACAAGCTCGTGGCCTTGATGAAATTATTAGTAGAAAAATTGGAGAAACCATTTACGAAAGTCTGGAAAGAGAACTACAACCACCTCTTTGTGAAATTTGTCAGATGTTTAGGGGTACTGAAGAAATAATTGATGAGAGTGGTGTGATTGAATACCTTTGTAAGAAATGTGCTTCTATTAGAAGCCGAAAGAGCAAGTTAAAGAAGTTGCCGAATTGGAAGAATAGAGTAGCTTGGCTTAAAGTGAATCTCGATTTTGACCAGCTTCTGGAAACTTTGCACCTTCTTTACGCTAAATACTTAGATTCTATAGGTATAGAAAATCCCTTTTCTAAATCAGAGGTCAGATTTTCTCTTGTAGCGGAGTTTTTAAAAGATTTTAAACAATTTTTAGCAGAGGTTAAGAGCTTATTAGCAAATGAGTTTGAGGAAAAAAATATTGAGATAGTCTTAAGTAATCTCTTCTGTATCCAACTTGATAAACTAAGTAAAATTTTCAATATTTTAAAAATATTAGATGCCTTAATAGATAAATATTTTCCTAGCTTTAAAAGAGTCGTTTCACCTATTAGTTTTTCTATTTCATGTGCTGACCCCAAGTTTCCCTTTTTTGAACATTGGAAGCTCGTATCACGTTCAAATAAAGGTGCAGAGGTAATCATAGTTGGTAAAGGCAGAATGTTAGTTCCATTGAGGCATGTTGGCCACCTTTTGTCTTATCAGGGACGTTTAAGAAGAAATCGAAGAGCTCTGCATCGCCTGGGAGAGATAGCTGAAGTTTCAGAGGTCTTAGCTAAAATTGCACTTGTTGATAAAGGAGATCGTGATAAAAAAACTTATGCTTTACTTCGAGAACTTATTTCTCTGGGTTTAGATTATCGAGGACTAATTACCTTTGCTGTAATTACGGGGGATTAATGGAGTTTTTTAAGTATCGCCTTACATCTGAAGCACTTTATCTGGGTGAGAGAATAAAAGGTGGGATTTTCCGTCCTTGTGTTGAAACAATACCCTATTCTCAAATTACAGGTGCTTTAAGAGCTATTTTGGGTCGTGAAGATATTCATGCGGTAGGCTACCTTGCCGAGGAAAACGATTATAACGAAGTAAGCTATCTTGTATATTCGTCACGAGATAGGGTTGCTGGCAAAAGCAAGGTTCCCATAAGAGTTGAGTATCTGGCTAACGTATTAGGTTGGGTTTTTATCAGCAAGGAGTTTCTTCATAACGAACTTCCTCAAAAGCTACTTATATACATGGGTGGATTGAAATCGAAAGGTTTTGGTAAGTGTAAGTTAGAATTTGTGGAAGTAACAAAAGCAACTTTTCCTAAGAAACCACAGGAGCTGAATGTAAGGATACCAGTTAGGTGTGCTGAGTTTTTTGGGATAAAGAATGTTCTCAAGCCAATTTATGGATATCTCTTTAAACCCACATCCCATTATACAGGTTTGTATGAGCTTTCCTTATTTGAAGGAAGCATTGTGGTGGCACCAGAAATTTTCTTGAGGAGGGAGTGAAGCAAATGGATGTGATTGAAAAGCTTATAAATGAGATTAAAGCCGACCCTCGAATTAAAAAAGCTAAATTTAAATCGAGTTTTCTTAATAACATTGCAGAGATTTTTGAAAAGTATGGTTACGGTACAACGAAGATGGTTTTGTTAGAGAAAGCTGAAAGAGGTGAATTACAAGCCAAACCGCTTCTTTTGGTTTTGGAGAAGTTGAATGCTTGCGAAGAAATTAGACGAAGGCGAAGCATCGGCAGGTATGTAATTAAAACCCTCAATGCTATTAAATTTTCAAAGGAGGTTTGAAAATGCGGAAAGAAAAGAATTTTAAAGTTACTCTTACAACATTAGAACCGTTTCGAATTGGCGGTAAGCAAGACCCTTTAACTGGAGCTGAGAATCCTGTAGTAACGATTGGAGGGCGAGTTGCAATTCCTGGTCCTTCCTTAAAAGGTGCGTATCGGAATGCTTTGGAGCGCTATTTTCAAGAAAAGTATTGGGATGAAAAAAGTGGGTGGGGTAAAGATAATTTGGAATGCCAGCCTTGTGTTCCTGGCACTACGCTATCAGCTGACGAAGAGACTTTAGTTGAGAAAGGACTATACAGTGGCCCAAGTTGTCATTATCCCTGTGATTTAACCCATGGAAGACATACAGGGAAATGTGGTGAAATGCCTCATTCAATTTGCCCTGTGTGCTATATGTTAGGCGCTCAAGGATTAGTGGGTTTCGTGCGCGTTCCTTTCCTTTTTGCGGATATTTCTTCTGACGAGCTTTACTCAGCGAGGATAGATAGAGCTACAGGGGTTGTGGCGAAAGGGACTAATAGGCCTTATCAAATAGTTCCAGATAATACAAATTTTGAGGGTGTTTTATCTGTGATTTTGAAAGATGAGTTCTTGGGATGGGAGTTGGGAAAACCGAGACCTTTGACAGATCAAACTAAAGGGGATGCTTGGCTCCAGAGGGAGACGGAGTGGACAGCAGAAAGTATTCTCAATGAATTGATCGTTAATTTAATAAAAAGCATAAATATTTTAGGTGGATATAAATCTAAAGGGTGTGGAAAAGTTGAAATTGATATAAAAGAAATTTAAACGAAAGTTGATTCAATTCATTCCAATATCGGCTTTAAGTGAATATGTTTATTGTCCTCGCAATTGTTATCTTTTCTATGTTCTAGGAGAGCGGGGAGAGAATCCATACACAGTAGAAGGGGAGCTTTTGCACGAGCGTGTTCATGAATCTTCAAGAACGAAAAGAGATGAGTTAATTCAGTTAAGACGGGTATATGTGTATTCTAAACGTTTTGGGATGTCTGGTTTTGCTGATGTGCTTGAGGAGAAAGAGGACAAGATTTACCCGGTCGAATATAAACGGGGAAGAAGTGGAGGTTGGCAGAACGATGAGATTCAGCTTTGTGCTCAAGCGATTTGTTTAGAGGAAATGCTGAATGTAGAGATTGTTCAAGCTTATATTTTTTATGTTTCTTCTAAAAGGCGCAGGGAAGTGAAATTAGGTAAAAAGCTACGTGAAGATACAATTAAAACGGTTGAGGAAGTGAGAGCGCTTTTTAAATCAAAGAAGATACCACCGCCTCTTAATAATAATCGCTGTCGAAACTGTAGCCTTAAGCCAAAGTGCCTGCCTAAGGAGACAATTAAAATTAAAAGGGCGAAATTACATTGGAAATAGTTTTAATTCTTTTTGCATTGCACGGATTCAAGACTCTCTAGTTTTAAAGCTTTTTAATTTAAGTAACCGCCTGTGTTGGGTTTATTTTCACAAAATCACTAAAGTTCTGAACTGGATTGACGATAGAAATAACTACCATAAGTAGGCAATTTAAGGAAAGGGCAGGACAATGAGTGTAATTTACATTCTTCAAGAAGGTGCTTATGTGAGGAAAGAGGGGGAAAGAGTTAAGGTTACCCGCGACAAAGAAGTAATTTTAGATGTTCCGATGATAAAAGTTGACCAGATTGTTCTTTTTGGTCCTACTCAGGTAAGTTCGCAAGCATTAGCAGAATTTCTTAAGAGAGATATTGAAGTTTGCTTTCTCACTAAAAATGGTCGTTACAGGGGGAGAATTCAACCTCAATTTTCAAAAAATTCAATTTTAAGGAAAGCTCAATTTCAAGCATCTATTGAAGATAAAAAAAGCTTGGAGCTTTCCAGAGCTTTTGTCTATGGAAAGCTTTCTAATATGAGAACTCTTTTGCGGCGTGCCTGCCGTCAAAAATTTCTAGGTGAAACAGCTTTCGCTTGCAAGCGCATTACAAACATAATTAGCAAACTCAAGCAAAGCACGACGATTGAGGAAGTGAGAGGATGCGAAGGTGAAGGAACTTCAGCATACTTTTACGCTTTTAAAAAGCTAGTGAAAGTGCGTGACTTTAGATTTTCAAGTCGGGTAAAGAGACCACCTGGCGATCCGATTAACGCTCTTCTTTCTTTTGGCTACACACTTTTGTTTAATGAAGTTTTGTCTGCTTGCAATATTGTTGGTTTTGATCCTTATATTGGCTATCTTCACTCTGACAAATATGGAAAGCCTTCACTTGCTCTTGATCTGATGGAAGAGTGGCGACCAGTTCTCACTGATTCACTTGTTCTCTCATTGGTAAATAAGAAGGTTGTCAAAATAAGCGATTTTGTTGAAGAGTTGGGTAGTGTGTACAAACTTAAGGACGCTGCTAGAAAACGCTTTATTGAGAGTTATGAGCGGAGGAAGCGTTCTCAGATTAAGCATCCTCTTTTTAATTACCGGGTAACTTACTGGCGCTCTATTGAATTGCAAGCGAGAATCTTAGGCAAAGTTTTAATGGGCGAAGCTAAAACCTATATCCCATTTCTAATTAAATAGAAGGTGTAAAGATGTTTATAGTCGTTTCTTATGACATAAAAGATGATAAAAGACGCACTCGAGTTTACAAAACACTTAAAAATTACGGGCAGCATGTTCAGTTCAGCGTTTTTGAATGTGACTTGGATAAGGCTGACTATTTACGATTGAGGCGCAAGCTTGAAAGGATAATTAAAGCAGGAGAGGATTCAATAAGGTTCTATTTTCTCTGCGACAGGGATGTGAAAAGGGTAGAGCGAATTGGGGGCGTAGAGCCTTGGTCCGAAGGAGCTATTTTTGCCTGAGAAAGGTTTGCCGAAGTTCGAAGCTTCCATGTTTTTCTAAAGGTAGTTTCGGAAAAACAAAAATAGCTGGAAGCACCAGATTTTTTATCATAAAATTCTTACCGTGTGCACCTTGAAAATTAAATATTGATCATTTTTTAGACAGATACTCGGAAATCTGCTAAAATAACTTATTTGATTAGGATGAATGCAGAGGGGGTGGAAATAGAAGAGAACCCCTGGAAGGGATTGAAACACTGTAACTTTCATCTTCCTCATAGTACCTTTCTCTTCCCTGTGGAAATAGAAGAGAACCCCTGGAAGGGATTGAAACAAGAAATCAATCTGAGGAACAACGTCACTTACTCTTTTGTAAGTGGAAATAGAAGAGAACCCCTGGAAGGGATTGAAACTTGGAAAAAGTTTCAACAGCCTCAAAACCTCCGCAGGACTCTCCATGTGGAAATAGAAGAGAACCCCTGGAAGGGATTGAAACCGCAGGCTGCTTCCGTAGGATAGGGGATTTTTTCCCCAGTGGAAATAGAAGAGAACCCCTGGAAGGGATTGAAACTTTTTGACCCAGGTAACTTTTTCTACCAACTTTTTTCCTGTGGAAATAGAAGAGAACCCCTGGAAGGGATTGAAACCTTTCCTCTATTTGGATACCGAGTTTTTCTGCCTCCTGCCAGTGGAAATAGAAGAGAACCCCTGGAAGGGATTGAAACATAACAATATGAGCACCCATGAAGGCAACCAGTTATTGGGTTCGTGGAAATAGAAGAGAACCCCTGGAAGGGATTGAAACATACTTTTTCGAACAGCTACTTGGTAGTAGCCACTGTGGAAATAGAAGAGAACCCCTGGAAGGGATTGAAACCCCCACATATCACCCATCGAACAGACAAGAATGCGACTGTGGAAATAGAAGAGAACCCCTGGAAGGGATTGAAACCTGTAATCTCATAGGAGTTAAATATTTCTCAGCAATTAGTGGAAATAGAAGAGAACCCCTGGAAGGGATTGAAACTGGAAGTTCCAACAAGTCTTCAAAAAGGTTTTGCCCAGTGTGGAAATAGAAGAGAACCCCTGGAAGGGATTGAAACCTTTCCTCTACTTGGATACCGAGTTTTTCTGCCTCCTGTGGAAATAGAAGAGAACCCCTGGAAGGGATTGAAACCCGCAATTTAAGCAATCATACGGAGCCCATTTGGGGAAAGTGGAAATAGAAGAGAACCCCTGGAAGGGATTGAAACGAGATTCTTGGCTCATGCTTGTCTTATCTGCCTGTCTCCCTAGTGGAAATAGAAGAGAACCCCTGGAAGGGATTGAAACTCAACAAAACTTTTCCCGATAAAATCAATAAGTGCATGTGGAAATAGAAGAGAACCCCTGGAAGGGATTGAAACTCGATTTTTGGGAGTTCGTACGCTTCATACCAGTAAGCTGTGGAAATAGAAGAGAACCCCTGGAAGGGATTGAAACTTAGATGATTGGGGACTTTCCCAATCTGATGAAGATGCTTTGTGGAAATAGAAGAGAACCCCTGGAAGGGATTGAAACGCATGCCAACACCCATAGGAATCAGAATCTTAGCCCATGGTGGAAATAGAAGAGAACCCCTGGAAGGGATTGAAACAAAATATCGAAAAGCTCCTGCCTTTTCCCATCTGAAATCTGAGTGGAAATAGAAGAGAACCCCTGGAAGGGATTGAAACGTGGCATTAGACCTCCTTTTTAATTTGTTTTTTCTCTTGTGGAAATAGAAGAGAACCCCTGGAAGGGATTGAAACAAAAACATCGAGCACCTTGGAACTATTGCTATACCTCCATGTGGAAATAGAAGAGAACCCCTGGAAGGGATTGAAACACTGTTTTTTTGCTTCGAGATAAGCTCTGACTGTTTTTTGTGGAAATAGAAGAGAACCCCTGGAAGGGATTGAAACAATTGGAAGCGCTAGTTTAGATGGAGATATAGAACCCACAGGTGGAAATAGAAGAGAACCCCTGGAAGGGATTGAAACTAGAGAGTGACAATCCTCGATTTGACAGAGTGCGTTTTGCTGGTGGAAATAGAAGAGAACCCCTGGAAGGGATTGAAACTCTTAAAACTGCAAGACAATCTCTGCACCCACATCCAAGTGGAAATAGAAGAGAACCCCTGGAAGGGATTGAAACTCATTTCCCATTACGTCCGCAGGGGTCTCCTGCGTAAAGTGGAAATAGAAGAGAACCCCTGGAAGGGATTGAAACCATTTTTTAAACCTCCTTAAAAGTTATTTCAAACGATTGGGTGGAAATAGAAGAGAACCCCTGGAAGGGATTGAAACTCGTCGCTGATAGCAATGCCCTGCTTTGCAAGCTCAAAAGTGGAAATAGAAGAGAACCCCTGGAAGGGATTGAAACGCTTCCACTTCTTGTGTAAACCCTCCCCCCTCAAAGCCAAGTGGAAATAGAAGAGAACCCCTGGAAGGGATTGAAACACCCTTTGGCAAGTCTCTTGAATTCTTTCTTATTTACTTAGAAATAAAAAGGAACTTCGAAAACTTGTGATTAAAAAGTCATTTTGATGAGCTTAAGGGTAGCTTGCTAAAGATTGCATTTATTTCGCTGGGGAAGGAATGTGATTTTATAAAAATAGTTTCAGGTGGTATATTATTCATAGAGCTGAGGAACTTATAGAAGGAGACTGTTGAGGAAGTTATATTCCTCTCCCATTCTCCCTCTGAATTTCCTTGGAAGTTTTAAGTACTTTTAAGAGCGTTATAAGTGAGCAGGATTAAAAAGCAGGTTCAAGAGAAAAGGGGAGAAGGTTTCTTTTGAGTTGAAGAATCGAGGTGTAGAGATTGACCCCTATGTCAAGGGAAGCTAGCTTTTAGGGAGTTGACATTGCCGGGTTATATGCATCCTTGTCGATATTGTGAAGAGTTTATTCCACCGGATTCAAATGTCTGTCCTGTATGTGGGAAGGTCAATCCACTTGGTCCATTGCGCTGTCCAAAGTGCCGCTCGCCAATTCAAATAGGATGGAAAACTTGCAGCTTCTGCGGACAGTCTTTAGAGGTTAACTGTCCAAGTTGCGGCAAGCTTACTTTCTTTGGTGACTACTGCGAACACTGCGACAAAGAACTGAAAGTGGTTTGTCTTCAGTGTGGAGAGAAACTGCCGCCAATTTATGATAAGTGTGTGAAGTGCGGAAAACCGCTTATTAAGAAGCCAGAGGAAAGGGGGTGAATGAATGCCGCTTCAACCCTTTACAGACAATTTTGCTGACAATAGCACTGAAGCGGGTTTTCAGTTCACTTTTTTCTGCGATATCTGCAATGAGGGCTATAAAACAAAGTTCATTGAGTCAAAGTCGTATAAAAAAGCCAGCTTTTTCAGAGGTTTAGGTGAAGCAGTTTCCACGGTTGCCTCTTTTTTAGGACAGGATTCGGTCGGCAATACTGTGGAGCGCGGCTCAGATATTATCTCGGAGCGGTTTGAAGGGATGTCTCCTGAATGGCATAAGGAGCATGAGGCTGCATTTGAGCTTGCTCAAAACGAAGCAAAGGGGCATTTCCATCGCTGTCCTAAATGCACAAGGTGGGTTTGCGAAAACGACTGGAATGAAAGGGAGAGCCTCTGCATAGAATGTGCACCGCGTGAAAGTGTGGAAGTTGCAGCTGCCAGAGCCGAAAAGATGGTTGAAGATATCAAGGAGAAAGCGAGTGAAACAGAAGTTTTCACAGGTAAAGTAGAGAGCAAACAGACCTTATGTCCTCGTTGCGGTAAGCCTGCCAGCGGCGGTAAGTTCTGTAACAACTGTGGAGCTCCCTTAAGCCTTTTAGAGTGTCCGAAGTGTAAAAGCAAGAACCCTTCAGGTTCCAGATTCTGTAGCGAGTGTGGTACTAGGCTGGGATAAAGTGTTCAGTGGTGGTGATGATGACCCTCGTCTGAGTGCCCACCAGCCATCACATATATGGCTGGCTTAGCGCTTTCATTTTTGATGGTGACTTTTTCTTCTCCCTTTAAGTGAAAGCAGTTACCTTTCTGTAAATTATAATTTCCTTCGGGGTCACTGGCTGTGAGTGTCCCTTCGATAAGGCAGAAAATTTCTTCGTGCCCCTCCCCGGGAGAGAACTCTCTTTCTTCACCTGGTTTTAAAACGCCGTAGATAAAATAACAAGCGTGGCTTTGAGTTTGTTCTGCTCCTACCAAGTATTCGCCTGGGCGATAAAGCGTTTCTTTTAAGTTGATTATTTTCATTTTGCCTCCTTTCCAGGCGCATTTTAACAGAAAAGATAAGCAAGGCGGAAGAGAGAGTTGGAAGGGATTGCCACGCTCACCTTCGGCTCGCTCGCAATGACCATTTCTACTGAGTGTCATTGCGAAGCACGAAGTGCTGAAGCAATCCGACCCAAAGGGTCGTTGCGAGGGAGCAAAGCGACGAAGCAATCTCAATGGGATTGCTGTGCCTCACTCCGTTCGGCTCGCAGTGACAAAGAGGGAGGTCGTCGCTCGCAATGACATCCTCCTTGGCTGTCATTTGCGAGGAGCGAAGCGACGAAGCAATCTGACCCAAAGGGTCGTTGCGGGGAAGCACAGTGACCGAAGCAATCTCCTGAGACTGCCATCAAATTTTGTTTGGAATTTGAAATTTAGAATTATGCTTTCTGTATTCTTTTTGACAGGAGTATTAGAGGAAAGAAAAAAATGACGATGAAGCCAGTTAAAAGCAGAATTTGCCAGCCCACCTCATTCCACCCTTCGCCATAGATAGTAATGCGAAAGATGGGATTAGCAATGTAATAGGTGGGAAAAATCTTAGCGATCCACTGGGGCCAGTTAGGAAAAAGCATAATAATTGCGGGTGCCATTATAAAGAGATTCAGAGCTTTGAGATTTGCCATAAGTGCTGTTTGGTCTTTGGATAAAATGCCGAGAGTAAGCCCCCATTCAGCTCCCAGGATTGAGCCTAAAAGGAAAGTTAAAAGGAGAAGGAAGGGTTGGGTGATGCCTACGGTGAGCAGCAAGAGAAGCATTCCCATGGCTAAGGAGATAGTTACACCTACCACTCCAAAACCGAGAATGATTTCCAGATAGCTTGCAGGGGTGACTAATAGTGCATAAAGGGTTCTTTTTTCTCTTTCGTTTACAATGAAAGAGGCTGGCAGCATATATGAACCGAGCAAAATGGCAATGATAATGAAGAATGGAAGAAACAGTTCCAGCGTAGTGAGTGGTTTTTCTTCCCCCAACCTTACTTGGTCGAAAGTTATGGACGGAGATTTCGGTGAGAGTTCTCTTAAAGCGTTGACTATGGTGGCGGCAGCAATGGCTCTGCTCCTCGCCAGGCTGTCTCCATTTACGTATATTTTTAAGGTGAATTTTTCTCCAGTGACTAGGAATTTTCTGGTATCTTTTGGGAAAATAACTCCCATATCCACTTTCTTTTCTTCCACCAGCTTGCGAACTTCCTGGGAAAAGTCAGCTTTTACCAGTTCGATAGCTTCACTTTTTTCGAGTTCCCTAACGATGGCATTATCGCCCATGTCATAAACAGCGACTGTCGGCTTCAGCTTCCACAGCCCAAAGATAAACTGGAATATCAGTGCGTAGAAAAGAGGACCCAGAAAAGCAAAGATAATATAGGGATTTCTGGGATTTAAGCTCTTTTTCATAATGATAAAGATTCTTCGAAAACTCACGCCAGCTTCCTCTTCAAAGTCCAAAAGCCCAGCACGAAAAAGGCAAAGCAGAAGAGAGAAAGATAAAGGAGAGATGAGTAGTACTCAGAAAAGGGGAAATTGTAGTTCAAAATTCCATCCAGAGGCTGCAAGAGGTAATAAGTGGGAATGGCTTTAATTATAGGTGAAGAAATTCCTGGGTCCATGATTACCAAGGCAGGAAATGTCAGGATTATAAAGGGAATTAGGGAAATCATCACCATGCTCATAAAGTCTCTACTGATAGCTCCCATTAGAAAAGCCAATCCGACTATCAAGGAAGCACCTAGAAAGAGAAAGATAGTGACGGGCAGCCAGGTTTCTTTAGAGAGCGCATTGAGGAGGAGAGCTACCAGCATACCTTGAGAAAACGCCATTAAAATACCAGTAGCTGCTTTGGCAGTGATAAATTCTTTCAAACTCACTGGAGTGACGAGAACTGCCTGGGCCGTCTTTTTCTGTACTTCTTCCACAATCAAGTTGCCCAAACCATATAGCTCTAGGAGGAAAACGAAGGAGAGAAATAAAATTCGTGCCTTATCTCTAGCAGGAATTTGCCTTCCTACCATGTCAGGTCCAATAACTGTGGTTTTATATTCAACGGGAAGTTGAAACCCAAGGAACGTATAGCCTATTTCTCTGGCAATCATCTCTCCAGCCTCGCTCACTTCAACAGGTGTCTTTGATGAGATATAGAGAACCACGTTTGGTTTCTCAGAGGAAAGGTCGAGGTAAACACCAGCTTGGATATCGTTTTCACTGACTAAATTTTTTAGTTCTTTAAGTGAGTCAGCCCAGACTATTTTCACCCCTTTTTCGCCATCTTTAGTTAAGCGCTTCTCTATCTCTTTTTTTCCTCCTGCTAGTCGGAGCTGCTCAGCAGCTTGAGCATGGACTTTCAAGTAAAAGCTGAGCTTGAAAACTTCATTTACTTTGGAAGGCATAAGATAGTAAACGAGGGCGTAGAAGAAGATGGCAAGGAAGGAAATAACTGCTATAAAACGGTTGCGGAAAATTTGAATCAGGTCCTTTTTTATAATGGAAAGAACTCTTTTCATTCTAGACTTCTTCCAGTGAATTGAATGAATATGTCTTCCAGGGTGGCTTCTTCAGTGTGCATATCCCGGACATGATAAGAGGAGAGAATTTCCCTTACTCTTTCAGGAGTTTTTTCTGATTCCAAAGGCAGCTCTTCCTCTTTGAGTTCACTGTCTTTTTGATACCTCACCTTTAAAATTCTTTTTCCATACTCATGTTTTAAATTGTCGGGTGTGTCCAAAGCAACGATTTTTCCTTCGTTTATGAAGGCTACTCTGTCGGAGAGCTTGTCTGCTTCCATCATGTCGTGAGTGGTGAGAAAAACAGTTACACCTTTTTCCTTCTCTTCTAAAATTATTTTTCTTATTACTTCAGCAGAAACAGGGTCAAGTCCATCTGTTGGTTCATCGAGGAAGAGAACCTTTGGCTGGTTAACAAGAGCACGTGCAATCATCAATCGCTGCTTCATGCCTTTTGAGTAGTTGACTACGCGATCTTTTCTTTGGGCTGAAAGCCCTACTCTTTCCAATAGTGCTTCTGCATCTATCTTTTTTCCGAAAAGGGAGGCGAAGAAGTTTAAGTTTTCAATAGCAGACATGTCTTCATAAAGGTTCTTTTCTTCAAAGCAAACACCAATTTGAGCTTGGATTTTTCTCAAATCTTTTTTGATGTCCATACCTAAAATGGAAATTTTTCCGTCTTGAGGGGTAAGCAGTCCGATGAGCATTTTTAAAGTGGTTGTTTTCCCCGCTCCATTTGGTCCTAAAAACCCCAGTATTTCGCCTTCATCTATATGAAAGGAGATGTGATCAACAGCAAGATGGTGGTTGTAGGAATAAGTGATGTTTTCAGCTACGATTGCTTTCCCCATGCTCAGTTCATTATAGCACTCCTCAGAAAGAAAGGTTGGGTCAAGTCCCCAGACTCCTGTAAAAACGAGAAGCCCGGCATTAGACATTGACCACCTCCTTTGCCTCTGTTTTTACTCTTAAGCCTTTATCTAATCCC
>Ga0180901_1212_pt1 | contig 15724 bp, 15 predicted proteins | sample Deesub1362A_J573_FD_124299 | JGI IMG/M metagenome (GOLD analysis project Ga0180901, IMG submission 124299) | Unclassified bacterium JdFR-66
ACCGGAAACGTGACCTTAACCGATATCGTTGTTGAAGATACCGAACTTGGTTATATAGGCACCATTCCAATCCTCAATCCAGGTGAAACTACTACTTTAACTGCTACAGGCGTGGCTATTGAAGGTCAATATGAGAATACGGCTACTGTCTTCGCTATTTACTTCTCAGAGTTTTATGATTTTGAATTTGACAATTTCACACACTTTGACGGTGAATTCTACTTTGATGACGGAATCGATTTTGTGGAGGTAGGTATAGTTGTGACTGATGAGGACCCAAGTCACTATTACGGATATCTACTTGCTTCACTAGGAAATTATATTTGGGAAGACTTAGACGGCGACGGAATCCAGGATTCAGATGAACCGGGCATTCCAGGGGTAACTGTTAATCTTTACACTGGTGCTGGCGTTTTTGTGGCTAGCACTGTCACTGATGCGAGTGGATACTATGAGTTCACTGATTTAGAACCTGGTGACTATTATGTGGAGATTATCGCTCCTGCAGGCTACTTCTTCACCTTGAAAAATAGCGGTGGGAACCCAGAACTGGATAGCGATCCTGATCCAACGACAGGAATTACTATTGTGACCACACTTGAGCCTGGTGAAAATGACCTCAGTTGGGACGCAGGTCTTTACCGCCTCGCATCCTTGGGAGACTTCTTCTGGGAAGACTTAGACGGCGACGGAATCCAAGATCCGGGCGAACCTGGCATTCCCGGAGTAACCGTAAATCTTTACGATAGCAGTGACAATCTTGTTGCCACCACAGTGACTGATGGAAGTGGTTATTATGAATTTACTGACCTAGCTCCTGGAAACTATTATATTGAATTCGTCTTCGACTTCAGCGGCGATTATCTGTTCTATGATTACACATCTCCAAATGTAGGTTCTGACAGTGAACTTGATAGCGATGCCGACCCAGCTACAGGGAAGACAGGTGTTATTACCCTCCTTTCGGGCGAAAGCGACACCAGCTGGGATGCGGGTATTTCTGTGGCTGTGTTGCCCTATACGGAGGAAGAGAAACCAGTATCAAGAGGAGTAGCTCGAGAGGTACCTGAAGTTCTTCCCTACACCGGATTTGATCTCGTGAAGTACTTACTGTTCCTACCTGTGATAATGGTGATTTTCCTTGTGGGTCTAGTTCTGAGAAGAAGCGAATCATAGTACAAAAAGGTCTTGACAAAATAACTAAAAAATTCTATAGATTTATAATGCAAATTTAGCACTCTTCTCTGGAGAGTGCTAAAATTTTTGGAAGGAGGGATGCCAGATGAAACTCAAGCCGCTTGATGATCGTGTAGTGGTGAAGCCTATTGAAGCGGAAGAAGTTACCAAAAGTGGCATTGTTTTGCCTGACACGGCAAAGGAAAAGCCCCAAGAGGGCGAAGTTGTGGCAGTAGGTCCAGGTAAGTATGAAAATGGCAAAAGAGTGCCTATGGATGTCAAAGTAGGTGATAGAGTAATTTATTCTAAGTATGGGGGCACAGAAGTTAAGATAGAGGGCGAAGAACATCTTATTTTAAGCCAGAGAGACATCTTAGCTATCGTGGAGAAATAATAAGGAGGTGAGGAGGAGAATGGCGAAGCAGTTAAACTTTGATGAACAGGCTAGAAGAGCTCTGGAAACGGGAGTTAACAAACTAGCCGACACTGTAAAAGTTACTCTTGGTCCAAAAGGGAGAAATGTAGTTTTAGAGAAGAAATTTGGTTCTCCTACTGTGACGCATGATGGAGTCACAGTAGCAAAGGAGATTGAGCTTGAGGACCCCTTTGAAAATATGGGGGCGCAACTTCTTAAAGAAGTTGCTACCAAAACAAATGATGTAGCTGGAGATGGAACTACCACGGCTACAGTTCTTGCTCAGGCAATTGTGAGAGAGGGGTTAAAAAATGTAGCTGCCGGTGCTAACCCCATGTTTATCAAAAAGGGTATTGAAAAAGCAGTAGAGGCAGCTGTAGAAGAGATAAAGAAAATCTCTAAGCCGGTTGAAGATAGAACTTCTATTGCTCACGTAGCAGCCATTTCTGCAGCCGACGATGAAGTTGGAGAGCTTATTGCTGAGGCTATGGACAAGGTGGGGAAGGATGGAGTCATCACTGTGGAAGAGTCCCAAACAATTGGAACTAGTGTCGAGGTGGTAGAGGGACTGCAATTCGACAAAGGCTATCTTTCACCATATATGGTTACTGATCCCGAGAGAATGGAAGCAGTTTTGGAGGAACCATATATCCTTATTGCCAATCAAAAGATTAGTGCAGTTCATGATCTTGTTCCTCTCCTGGAAAAGGTTGTTCAAGCTGGGAAGCCCCTTCTGGTAATTGCTGAAGATGTTGAAGGTGAGGCTTTAGCCACGTTGGTGGTGAACAAGATAAGAGGTACTTTGCAAGCAGTAGCAGTTAAAGCACCTGGTTTTGGTGAGAGAAGAAAAGCAATGCTTCAGGATATAGCTATTGTTACAGGAGGGCAGGTTGTTACTGAAGAGCTAGGTATAAAGCTCGAAAACGTTACTCTTGATATGCTTGGTAGAGCTGAGAAAGTGAAAGTGACAAAGGAGAACACCACAATTGTAGGTGGAAGAGGAGATTCAGAAGCAATCAAAGGCAGGATACAGCAGATTAAAGCTGAAATAGAGCAGTCTGATTCGGAGTATGACCGGGAGAAGTTACAGGAAAGATTAGCCAAGCTTTCCGGTGGAGTCGGCGTAATTAAAGTTGGTGCAGCTACTGAGACGGAACTGAAAGAAAAGAAGCATCGCATTGAAGATGCGCTTTCTGCTACCAAAGCAGCTGTAGAGGAGGGTATTGTTCCGGGAGGAGGAAGTGTTTTAATCAGTATAATTCCAGCTGTTCAGAAGGTTAAGAAGAAGGTTAACGGTGACGAGAGGATTGGTGTGGAAATTGTGGAGAAGGCTCTCGAGGAACCTCTCAAGCAGCTAGCAGCAAATGCTGGTTTTGAAGGTTCTGTAGTGGTGGAGAAGGTTAAGTCCTTGCCTAAAGGACAGAGTATAAATGTTCTTACTGGTGAGTACGGTGATATGATTAAGATGGGCATAGTGGATCCAGCAAAGGTTACTAGAAGCGCTCTTCAAAATGCAGCCAGCATTGGTTCTCTCATTCTCACTACTGAGGCTTTAGTGGCTGAGAAGCCGGAGGAAGAGAAGAAATCCGGTCCACCTATGCCTCCTGAATATTAAAATTTTTGAAGGGGCCCTTGGTGGGTCCCTTTTTATTTTCCTTTCATCCAGGGAGAAAAAACGGTATACTGGGATGTGAATTTTTTTTGCGAGGAGGGATGAAAATGGGTGAGAAACTTACCTTCAGTGTAATTAAAGCAGATGTTGGTGGATATGTTGGTCATTCCTCAGTCCACCCCGAGCTTATAGTTAAAGCTGAAGAGAGGTTAGCTCAGGCAAAGCGCGAAGGTTTGATCTTCGACTACTATTGTGGGCATTGTGGCGATGATGTAGCTCTGATAATGACTCACAACAAGGGAATTGAGAATACGGAGATTCACAAGTTTGCTTGGGAAACTTTTGAGGCAATGACTGAGGTAGCGAAGGAACTAAAGCAGTATGGAGCTGGTCAAGACCTCTTAACCGATGCCTTTTCTGGAAATTTAAAAGGAATGGGACCTGGATACGCTGAGATGGTGTTTGAGGAGAGAAAGAGTGAACCCGTTTTAGTGTTTTTAGCGGACAAAACTGAACCAGGTGCTTGGAATTTTCCACTTTTTAGAATGTTTGCTGATCCATTTAATACTGCTGGTCTCATTATCGATCCTAAAATGCATGGCGGATTTCGCTTTGAAGTTCATGATTTATTTGAACACAAGAAGATAATTTTCAGCACTCCTGAAGAGATGTACGATATGCTCGTTTTCATCGGTTCTCCTTCTCGCTTCTGCATTAAGTATGTTTACAGAAAAGATTCAGATGAACCTGTAGCTGCTACATCCACTCAGCGTCTTTCTCTTATGGCTGGAAGATATGTGGGCAAGGATGATCCTGTAATGATTGTAAGATGTCAGAGTGGATTACCTGCTGTAGGCGAAGCATTAGAGCCATTTTCTTTTCCTCACACAGTAGCAGGGTTTATGCGCGGTTCACATCACGGTCCCCTAATGCCCGTTTCAGTTAAATATGCAACTCCTTCTCGTTTCGATGGTCCTCCGCGCGTTGTCTGTTTGGGATTTCAAATTGCCAACGCCCGTCTAGTAGGACCTAGAGATATGTTTGATGATCCTTCTTTTGAAAGGTCAAGAGAGATAGCTGGGTATATCTCAGATTATCTGAGAAGACACGGTCCTTTTGAACCTCATCGTCTACCCCTTGATGAGATGGAATATACTACCCTGCCTGAGGTGATGGAGAAGCTTGAAAGCCGCTTCGAGAAAATCGATTAATCTCTCCTTCTTTCTCAAGATAAAAAACTTTTTATTGAAGTTAAGAGGGAGGGCGTTAGGTCATGGAGTGAGTTATGCTCTCCCTCGGGTTTTCTTTTTTCTTGCTCTTTTCATTGCTGTTTCAGCCCTCTTTCGCCACTTATGTATTGGTAGTGAAATAAAGTCGCTAGAGAGAGAAGTCTGGTTCTATGTAGCGGGGGGTGGATTCTTCTTTATATTTTTAGCCGGTTTTATCAGTTATTTTGAGTATCATGGTATAGGGCCACAAGAAGGAATTATAAGAAGAGGTCCTGATTTAAAAGTAGTAGCTTTGACTTTTGATGACGGTCCCAGCCCAAAATACACTCCAAAGGTACTAGATATCTTAAAAAAAGAAGGAGTTAAAGCCACATTTTTCCTAGTGGGAAAACATGTGGAAAAATACCCTGCTTTAGCTAAGAGAATTGTAGAGGATGGACATGAAGTCGGAAATCATACTTATTCTCATCGGGACCTAGTCCCTGCCACGAAAAGAGTGGTGATTAATGAAGTGAGAAAGGCGGAACGAGTGATAGAAAACGCCTGTGGTGTAAGACCTCTTTATTTTCGCCCCCCTCGGGGAATTTACAGCAATGCGGTAAGAAAGCTTATCTTAGATTTGGACTATACAATTTTATTATGGTCTCTTTCTTCACTTGATTGGAGTGGTGCCAGCTCTAAACTTATCTTAAACCGAGTAAAGAAATATGCGAGGAGAGGCAGCATCATCCTTTTTCACGATAGCGGGGCTTTAATAAAACCTGAAGGAGGCTCCAGAGATAATATGGTGAAGGCTCTACCAGAGGTGATAAAGTACTTAAAAAGTGAGGGATACAAACTTGTAACCATTTCTGAATTGATTTCTCTTTTAGAAAAACCTGAATCGTTTATGTTAGAAGAAGTGTATGAAGGCTCCACATAAGCTTCTATTGCCATTACCATGATTTTTGATTAAAATTGTCAGGATTCTGAAAGGTTGTAATACCATGAAGAAGCGTAAAGTTAGAGTCACTTTAACAATTTTATTTATATTGGTTCTCTTAGGTGTCTTGGTCTTTGTGACCTTTGGTGGCTCGCAAACGGCTCGCAAGGTTAGCGAAGTTAAGGGAAATGAAGAGTTTGTCGGTGTGAAAGTGAGACTTACAGGAAAAATTGTTCCCAAGTCTTTAAAAAGTCACTCGGAGTATTACGAGTTTAAAGTAACCGACGGCAAAGAGGAAATAACTGTAGTGTACAAAGGTGTTCTTCCAAACAGCTTTCAAGATGGAGCGGATGTAATAGCAGATGGGTATGTTCAGGAGGACGGAAAGTTTAAGGCAAACAATTTGCTTGTAAAGTGTCCTTCAAAATACGTTCCTAAAAAAGGTACCTAGGAGGATATTGCTTGGCGAAAATTGGTTATTTCTTTTTGTTGGTGAGTTTCTTTTTGTCTTTAGGTTTAGCCATTCTTTCAATTTCAGCTGTTCTCCAAAAAAGAAGAAACTTTATTCGAGATCTTGGTTATCTCGGTTTTTCTCTCGTTTTTCTTACCATAACCTGTGCTTCCCTCATTCTTCTTTTAGCTCTTTGGGAAAATCAGTTTTCCATTGAATATGTGTATAACTACACAAGCGCAGATCTTCCTCTCTTCTATCGTTTAACAGCTTTTTGGGCTGGTCAGGAAGGTTCTCTTCTGCTTTGGACATGGCTTTTATCCTTTTTTGCTCTTATTTACTATTCCAAAAGGAAAAGGGAGAAACTTTCTCTTCCCTCTTTTCCTTTTGTGATTACTATGCAAACTTTTTTTCTCCTTCTTCTAATCATTCCAGCCAATCCATTTAGAGAACTTTCTTTTACACCTGCAGAGGGAGAAGGTTTAAATCCTCTCCTTCAGAACATTGGGATGGTTTTTCATCCTCCGGCTATTTTCTTAGGTTTTGCTGCTTATACTATTCCCTTTGCTTTGGCCATGGGAGCTCTTCTCAGCAGAAGAGTGGATGGGGATTGGGTGTCTGATTCTCGGAAATGGGTCCTTTTAGCCTGGCTTTTCCTTGGGATAGGGAATGTGCTTGGAGCTTGGTGGGCGTATGTTGAGCTGGGATGGGGTGGATATTGGGCTTGGGACCCAGTGGAAAATGCTTCTCTTCTTCCCTGGCTTACAGGAGCAGCTTTAATTCACTCGCTCAATATTTACTCCAAGAAGAAAATTTTACGGATGTGGGCATTTCTTCTCGTTATTTTCACTTTTACTCTCTGTGTTTTTGGCACTTATTTAACCCGTAGCGGAGTTCTCTCAACTTCAGTTCACTCTTTTGCTCCCTCCATTATTGGAGTTTATTTCCTCATTTTTATAGCTTTGCTTTTAGTAGTAAGCTTATATCTCTTGTTTAGAAGATACGGAGAGGTAGTAGGAGAGCCCATTAAAAATTATTTATCCCGGGAGGGAGCTTTTTCCCTTACCAACTGGCTTTTCATTCTTTTTACCATCATTGTTCTGTGGGGCACTTTACTTCCCCTCTTCACAAAAATTCTCACTAAGAAGGAGCAGACGCTTGAGAGAAGTTTTTTCGATGTCTTTACTGCTCCCATAATTTATCTTCTCGCTTTCTTCATTGGTTTCTGTATTTATCTGGTTTGGAAAAAATTTGACCTCAATGAAACTTTAAGAAAAATATCCACTCCTTTTTTACTTTCCCTTCCTTTAACAGCCGCTTTTATTTATGCTTTTCCTAGAAATATAGTTGGTTGGATAGGATTTTTCTTAGGCTCATTTTCTTTCGTCTCTACTTTAAATCGATGGTATGTGGATGTGAAGGAGAGAAGTAAAGCAGCCAAGGAAAGTTTCGGGGCCGCTTTTAAGTATCTCTTTTCGAAAAATAGAAGTAGATACGGTGCTTTCATTGCTCATTTAGGAGTTCTTCTAATGTTCTTTGGAATCATCGCTTCAACGATTTATAAAGGCGAGATACAGAAAAAGCTTTTCCCGGGCGAAAGTTTAAAATTCAAAGACGTGACGCTGAAGTATGAAAGACCATTTCAAAAAAGAGGTCCGAACTTTGAAGCAGTGGGAGTTTCTCTTACCTACTTTACCGGGAATATAGAAGTAGGTAAATTGAAACCAATGATTGCTTACTATCCTCATCCCGGGACCCGGTCTGCAGAAGTTTCAGTTAAGTGGGGTTTTTGGAGAGATGTCTATGTGGCGCTTTCTCAACTAATGGAGGATGGAAGTGCAGTGATTGTTCTGGACATTGAACCTCTGGTTTCTTGGATTTGGATAGGTTCAGTGATTCTTTTTATAGGTATAATCGTCGCGTGGTGGCCAAGCAAGAATGCCTGAGGCTTTAATTGAAATTAAGAATTTAATTAAGAGCTTTGGTCGAAAGAGGGTTTTAAAAGGAGTAAATCTTAAAATCAAAAAAGGGGAATTTCTCACACTTTTTGGACCTAATGGGGCGGGCAAAACTACTCTTTTGAAAACAGTTGCCACAGTGATTAATCCCGATAGAGGGGAGATAATAGTCAATGGGAGCAAGTTGAGCGAAGAAGCAATTGAAATCAGGAGGAAGGTAGGTTTTGTTTCGCACAACCCTCTTCTTTACGATGACCTCACTTCAGAAGAGAACTTGAAGTTTTACGCTCGAATGTATGAAGTCAAAGATTATGAGAGAAAAATTGACTTTCTTCTTAAAAAAGTCGGCTTATTCCACCGAAAATACGATTTAGTGCGAACATTTTCTCGAGGGATGCTCCAAAGATTGGCTATTGCTCGCACTCTCGTGCATGACCCGGAAATTCTTTTGCTTGACGAGCCTTATACCGGCCTTGACCCCGGCGCTTCTAATATGCTTGATGAACTCCTTTCCGCCCTAAAAGAAGAGGGGCATACTTTTTTTATGACCTCACACGACCTGGAGAAAGGCTATAATTTGGCTACGAGGGTGGCAGTGATTGTAGATGGAGAGATAATGTTGGATAGGGGAAAAGAAGAGGTGAGTTTGGAAGATTTGAAAGACTATTACTGGGAAAAGGTGGAGGTCAGTTGAGTCAAATCCTAGCAATTTTGTGGAAAGACATCCGAGCAGAGCTGAGGACTAAAGATATTTTCATTTCCATGTTTGTCTTCATCCTTTTAACCTTAATTACCTTTAATTTTGCCTTTAGCGGGGAAAAATTGCAGTATGAGGTTGTGGCAGGTGCTATGTGGGTTTCCTACCTTTTCGCAGCTGTTCTTGGTCTCTCTCGTTCATTAGTTCATGAAAAAGATAAGGGTTGTTTGGAAGGACTTCTTCTTTGCCCCATGGAGCGGAGTGTAATTTACTTCGGTAAAGCTCTGGGTAACTTTCTTTTCCTCCTCATTGTGCAGGTTCTTTCTCTTCCCTTCTTTTCTGTCTTTTTTACTCAGGCAGAACTTTTAAAAAGACCTCTCTATCTTTTCATCTCCTTTATTCTGGGGAGTGCAGGTATTTCAGCAGTAGGAACTCTTTTTTCTGCTATTACTGTGAATACGAAAGCTCGCGAGCTTCTTCTGCCAGTTCTTTTATTTCCTATTCTTTTACCTGTCTTAATAGGAGCGGTTAAGCTTACGCTTTTTGTCCTCGATCCACAGCCCATTTATGAACCCCTCAAGTGGATGCAGCTTCTTTTAATTTATGATATTATTTTTGTGCTTTTTTCCAATTTAACCTTTCATTACGTGGTGGAAGAGTGATGATGGAGAAAATTTTAAGATTTTCTGTTTTAGTCTTGGTGCCGTTCTCATTGTATCTGGCTTTTTTTTACGCTCCTGTAGAAAAGACCATGGGAATTGTGCAGAAGATTTTTTATTTTCATGTTCCTGGGGCTTGGGTGGCTTCTCTAGCTTTTTTGATAGTTTTTATAGCGAGCATCCTCTTTTTAAAAACTACTGATTTTAAATATGACATTATTGCTCGAGCGTCAGCGGAAATCGGGGTGGTTTTTTGCACTTTGACTCTTCTCACCGGTCCCATCTGGGGTAAGTTTGCTTGGGGAGCTTGGTGGGATTGGGGAGAGCCAAAGCTTGTTACCTTTTTGGTTCTTTGGCTGATGTATCTGGGCTATCTGTTGCTTCACCGTTCAGTTCAGGAAGACTTGAGAAGAGCAAAGTATGCTGCCGTTTATGGCATCGCCGCTTTCCTGGATGTTCCCATAGTATTTCTTTCAGTCCTGTGGTACAGAACAGTTCATCCTCCTCTTGTTATTGTAGAAAGAGGAGGTCTTGATGCTAAAATGAAAGTAGCTTTTTTTGTTTCCCTTTTCACCTTTACTCTTCTTTACTTCATATTTTTTCAGCAGGTAAGGTCTACGATTGAACTCAGAGAAAGAATAAAAGAGATAAAAAGTAAACTGGAGGGATAGGGATGAAAGAGATTTACTATGTAATTGCTGCCTACTCTATCATTTGGATAATCCTCTTCTTTTACATTCTTTTTATTGACAGGAGGCTAGCTAATTTAGAAAAAGGCGTGAAGCATTTAGAAGACGTGGTAAAAAGTAAGGATTAACTCTTTAAAAGATTCAATCTTTTAGCTTCTTCAATGTAGGAATGAATTTCCTCATCTGAAATTTCTGTCCAATCTTCATAGTGGTCAGCAACGGCAAAAAGTGGTTCAGAACTCACCTCCATTACCACCAGTTTATCTGCTTCTTTAGAGATTCTTTCAAAAGCTGACTTTGAGGAGACAGGAGAGGCAACTATTATTTTTTGGGGATCTTTTTTTCTTAAGAATTTTATAGAAGCAATAACTGTATAACCCGTCGCTAATCCATCATCGACTACGACCACCGTTTTGCCTGTTACTACAGGTATTTTTCTTTCTCTTCTATAAACCTTAATTCTTCTTTCAATTTCTTCTTTTACTTTACCTGAAAGGTAATCGATTTGACCTTGGGTAAGCCCAATGTGTTTTAAAATGGAGTAGTTTAAAACGATCGTACCGTTTTCAGCTACTGCTCCAAACCCTGCCTCTGGACTCCAAGGAATGGGTATTTTTCTAGAAATTAAAATTTCAAAACCAAAATTAAGCCCTTTCGCTACTTCTAAAGCTAAAGGGACCCCTCCTTTTGCAATTCCAAATACTATACCTTCATCTTTTTCTAGGAATGAGAGTTGGGGGAGGATTTTTTTTCCCGCCTCACGGCGGTTTTCAAAAATCATCTAGGCTTTTTCTGGCTTTATCTCTTCGACTTCTTCCGAACGCTTCAGTGCTTTAGCTTTTTCCTGTATCTTTTCCTTTACCTCTCCTGCTTTTTCCTTAAGCACCTCAGCTTTTTCAGAGATTACCTCTTTCCCACTTTCTACAGCTTTGCTCACTTTTTCTTTTGAAGTTTCATATACTTTTTGTCCCTCTTCCAGATATTCGCGAGCCTTTTCTTTTAAAACCTCGCGCGTTTCTTTACCTGGCCGAGGGGCTATAAGCAGACCAATAACTACTCCTAAGGCTGTTCCTGCCAAAAAACTAAGCAAACTGCCATTTCTCTCAGCCATTTAATTCACCTCCTTTTGATACCATTTTAAAGAAGGCAGAAAGGGCTTTCAAGAAAAATTACGATTCCATCCAACTAAAGTAAAATTCTTGAAATTTATCTCTAGGCAGATGATGTCCGAGAATTTGAGAGATTATTTCTAGAAGTAGATTAGGAATGTGTTGCCAGATTTTTTGGAGTGCAGAGAAAAGGAGATAGCCTTGTCTATGTTGAGAAACGAAGTTTTGATATTTTTCCTTTGCTTCTGCGAGGGTTATTTCGCCTTCTAAAAATCTTTGCAGGAAGCGAGCGCAAGCTTCACCAAAGTAAATGGCCTGTCTTATTCCCTCTCCTGTCAATGGAACTATCTGTCCTGCTGAGTCGCCAACCAGAAATACATTTTTTAAGACAGGAGGTCTCAAGCCATATGGCATGAATCCTCCGTGGACTCCGTCAGTGTTTAATCCAAACATCTCTGTGAACTTTTTTAAGTGGGGCAAGAGATTGCCAGAGGGCCCATATGTTCCTAGCCCAAAACGCGACTTTTTTCCTATAGGGAAAATCCAAGCATAACCACTTCTTATTATATTTGGGTCGAAGATAAAGTAGAGCTCATCTGTAGAGTAGGGAACTTCTGTTTCCAAGCCAAACCCTAGTTTTTTCTTATTTACGAAAGAAGGATTGATGGAAGAAGCAAGTTTAGCTCTCCAACCAGTAGCATCGATAAAAACCTTTCCTTCAAAATCGCCTTTATCAGTCACCATTACATTTCCATCAAAATCTAGGATATTCGCTTTTATGAACTCTCCTTCAAACCTTTCCATGTATTTTTGGCAAAAAGTGGTGTAGTCGAAGTTGGCAAAGGGGACAAGGGTTTTATACTTAAGTTCACCGTAGGCAGTTTTAAAAATAACATTTTCCACGACTTGAAGGATGGATTCTTCGATTCCTCTTTTGGTGAGAAGTGGAAGGGGAGCTGCACAAGCTGAAGTAGGAAGCATACCCGGTTCTTTTCTGTCAATGAGAAGAACCCTTCCTTTTTTAAAAGAGCAAGCGACAGCCAGTCCTCCAAAGCTTGCTCCTGCGACTATTACATCGTACTTCAAATTGACGCCTCACAAAATAGTGTTATATAGTTATCGAAAATAAACGAAAAGGAGATATCAATCAAGTTTTAATGGGACTTTTAAAATGAGCCAAATTCATCTGGATAAGTGGGTTAAAATCTATGCTCAAAGAGTAAAAAGCATTCGCCCTTCTGCTGTAAGAATGCTTTTTGCTGCTGCTTCTAGGAAAGATATTATCTCATTCGCAGGAGGAATGCCTCATCCTAAATCATTTCCCTTGGAGCAAATTAAAAAGATTTCGCATAAGCTTATTGAAGAAGAAGGTGAGGCTGCTTTTCAGTATGGTCCTTCAGAAGGTATCTGGGAACTTAGAGAGAAGATTGCTGAGCTTTTGCGAAATGAAGGTATAGAAATACATGGGGATGACTTAATTATCACCGACGGAGCACAACAGGCACTAGATCTTCTCGGGAAAATTTTCTTGGATGAGGGAAGCACAGTAGTTGTAGAAGCTCCTAGTTATGTGGGAGCACTTAACGCTTTTTTAGCTTATGAAGCTAATATTTTGGGAATACCTCTTGATGAAGAAGGCTTAGACGTTGAAGAGTTAGAGGTAAGGCTGAAAAAAGAGAAGAAACCTCCTCGTTTTATTTACACCATTCCTAATTTTCAAAACCCGGCTGGAGTGACCCTCTCTTTAGAAAGAAGGAAAAGACTTCTTGAAATTACTCAGGGAATGGAAATTTTGCTAGCAGAGGATAATCCATATGGGCGTCTCCGCTTTGAAGGAGAAGACCTCCCTCACTTAAGGACTTATGAAGAAAATTTAATTTATTTGGGAACTTTTTCCAAGGTGTTTTCACCCGGTTTAAGAATTGGATGGGTTGTGGCTCCCAGGCCCATTTTGGAGAAGATGATAAAAGCTAAAGAGTCGGTAAATCTGTGCCCAAGCCCTCTCACACAGAGAATTATTCTTTACTTTTTGAAGCACTATTCACTGGAAGAGCATATCAAGAAGCTGAGAAATCTTTACCGGGAGAGAAGGAATGCGATGGTGAAGTCCCTCGAAGAACACTTTCCGGAAGAATCTTCCTGGACCCATCCTCAGGGAGGGTTTTTTGTCTGGGTCACCCTTCCATCGGATGTTGACACAACCAAAATGCTTCCTAAAGCTTTAGAAGCAAAAGTGGCTTATATACCTGGAGAGGCCTTTTTTGCTGATGGAAAAGGCAATAACTTCATAAGATTGAATTTTTCTTATTCAGAGCCGGAGATAATTGAAGAGGGGATTAGGAAGTTAGGAAAGGTGGTAAAAGATTACATTGCTTTATCGCGCGCTTTTACTCCTAAAAAGATTCCGAGTCATATTGAGGGGAGGAAAGATTGAAAATGGGGAAAAAGATTGCTGTTCTCATGGGAGGAAGGTCCCTGGAAAGAGAAGTTTCTTTGCGAAGTGGACAGCGAGTGAGTGAGGCTCTCCAAGACCTTGGCTACAATGTGTTCCAACTTGATATTGATGAGAGACTGGTGGAGAGTTTGAGGGAAGTCTCACCTGATTTAGTGTACATTGCTTTACACGGCAAGTATGGAGAGGATGGAACTGTACAGGAGCTTTTAGAGTTGATGGGAGTTCCCTACACAGGTCCTAATGCTCATGCCTGCCGTATCTCTTTTGACAAAATAATCTCTAAAGAAATATTGCTTCGAGGCGCTCTTCCCACACCTTCCTTTTACGCCTTGAGTGCAGCAAGCTTTAAGGAGATGGGAGCAGCGGATTTACTTGACATGGTGGTGGAAAAGTTGGGTCTTCCTCTGGTAGTCAAACCTGCCGGACAGGGTTCGGCTTTAGGTATTAAAGTGGTGCGGAAAGCAGAAGAACTTCCCCAAGCACTTATTTTTTCCCTAAGTTACGATGAAAGAGTGTTTGTGGAGAAGTACATAAAAGGAAAGGAAATTTCTGTAAGCATTTTAGGCGAAGAAGTTCTTCCTCCTGTGGAGATTGTGCCTAAAAAGGAGTTCTTTGATTACGAAGCTATGTATACCATGGGGATGACGGACTATTATATTCCAGCAAGGCTCTCCCAAGATGAATTGGAAAAGGTGATGGAAATTTCTCTTCAATGCCATCGCTCTTTAAACTGTGAGCCTCTTTCGAGAGTTGACCTTATTTACGAGGAGGAATCAAAGATACCTTATATCTTGGAAATTAACACCAGTCCCGGGATGACAGACACTTCTTTGCTGCCTCTTGCAGCGGAGGCAAATGGTTTAAGCTTTAATGACTTGGTAGAGAAAATAATTTCTCTTTCTTGGAAAAAGGAGAAAGTTCAAACCTAAAAACAGAGTGTTTTGGGCTTTGCAATGACTTCTCCCAAAGCTTTCTTCTTCAGTCTCCTGTCCTCAGTCTTGTTTAACTGGTTGTGAGGTTGACTTTTCCTACCTAACTATATACTTTATTATCAGATTTTAAGTTGAATCGAAAGCTAAGAACCAAAAACCAATAGCTAATATCCAAAAGCCAGTAATGCCCTCGTAGCTCAGTTGGATAGAGCGACCGCCTCCTAAGCGGTAGGTCGCAGGTTCAAATCCTGCCGAGGGCACCAGCAACTTTAGAAGATATAGAGCATTTTCAAAATTGCAGAGTTTCGATGCAACATTGGGACGGTCCAATTTTGAATTTCAATTTTCAGGCAGTTGGCTATTGGAGATTGGCCAGAAACTGAATTTTGCAGATTGCTGTTTTTCCTGCTCACCATTCGAGCAAGCACCGGATTACTTTCCATATGAAGCAGATGTTTTTCCAGTATTTTTCAGGATTATAGAAGTTGCAGTGTTTATGCTGTAAGACTTTCTTTAAAAGGTTTCGCTTTTTACACTTAGAAAATATAACTTTTATGGAATCGGAACCTGAGAAGGTTTTTCCTCTAATTTTTCCAGTGACAGTTAATGTTTCTTCGGGATCGTCGAGAAACTCCTTAACAGATGAACGGTCGAATTTCACCATTAAGTCGGGTATTCCATCGCAGTCATAATCACCGATTCTAAAAGGTGATTTTTGGGCTGGGATTACATCATTGAGCTTTATGGTAGATATTTCCACTTCTTTGAGAGAATATCCATCGGGTAGTTCAATATAGGCAGTAATCCATCTTCCCTTGCTGCGTATGTTGAGTGTGTCAGGCTTGATGTCAACAGTAGCAGGGATTGTAGAGGGGACAACATTTACTGTGGCAATGTCAGTGTCCATGTTGCCTGCTGCATCGCAGACGGTCAGCTTAACTGTATAGGTACCAGGTTCAGAATAAGTATGGGTGATGAAAGGTTCGACTGCTGTGGCGGTTGTTCCATCGCCAAAATCCCAGAAGTAACCAAACCAGTCGACATCTTTCGAGTTAGAAGCGCTGAGAGTAACTTCACTTCCAGCGGTGATAGTTTGGTCGGGTCCTGCATCCGCAATTGGAAGAGTATTATCTACGATGACCATTACATCATCTTGTTCAAAACTTTTCTTAATGTCGGTAGCAACAGCTGAAAGCTGATAAACTCCGTCTGGCATTTCTGTGGTATTCCAAACGTAGGAAATATTGATGTTATCTGGAGATTCTGTGAGCTCCTCGCCATTTAGAGAAAGGTGAAATTCAACTATTTCTTCATCATCGGTAGCTTGGGCAGTTATGGTTGTTGTTCCTCTTATAATTGAACTTTCTTGGGGTGTGTTAATTGTGACTGTAGGTGGTGTTTCGACTAAACCTGAAATATT
>Ga0180901_1200_pt1 | contig 15119 bp, 17 predicted proteins | sample Deesub1362A_J573_FD_124299 | JGI IMG/M metagenome (GOLD analysis project Ga0180901, IMG submission 124299) | Unclassified bacterium JdFR-66
GTCGCCCGTTCAAATCGGGTCGCCCCGACCATCTAGGAGGTTTCTTGGCTGAGAAAGATTGGTTTAACTTTCCTAATTTCGTGACTCTTTTGAGACTTTTTATAGTTGTAGTTTTTTTTCTTTTTTCTTTACGAGGAGTAGATTGGGCGTGGGCCCTTTTTCTTTTAGCTGCTTTATCCGATTTTTTAGACGGCTGGCTCGCTCGCACATTTAATCAGATGACATCAGTAGGGAAAGCTTTTGATCCTTTTGTAGATAGGTTGCTTGTCTTTTCCGGGATATTCTCACTTTATATAAGCGATAAAGTAACTTTTTTACCAATTGCCCTCATAATAACTCGTGATGTTATAATTATAGGCGGCTATATTCTTTTGTCTTTAAAGAGGGTGAGAATGGAAGTAACTTATTTAGGAAAGATAGCTACTTTTTCGATTTTCTTTGTAACCCTTATTCTATTATTAGGTTTAGGAAGCGAAAAAATTTTTTGGCTTGCTGTTTTTCTTTACTTAGCTTCAGGTGTGGGATACATTTATAACGGTACACGTAGATTGTTGGTTGGAGCATATGGAGGGGTAAGATGAAGGCTGTGGTGATGGCAGGAGGAGAAGGCACACGTTTAAGGCCTTTAACCAGTAATCAACCGAAGCCCATGATACTGGTGGGGAATCGTCCTGTAATGGACTACATTATTGAACTTTTAAAAAGGTATGATTTCACAGATATTGTCGTAACTTTGCATTTCCTGCCCCAATTAATTCGAAATTATTTTGGAAGTGGAAGTGAGCTTGGAGTAAGTATAAGTTACGTTACGGAAGAGGAACCTTTAGGGACTGCTGGTAGCGTGAAGAATGCTGAAGAGCATTTGAGTGAAACTTTCTTGGTTATAAGTGGGGATGCTTTAACAGATTTTGATTTGAAGAAGGCTGTTGAATACCACAGGAAAAAGAAGTCTATGGTGACAATAGTTCTAAAGAAAGTTGAAAATCCCTTGGAGTACGGAATTGTAATCACAAATGAGTCGGGAAGGATTGAGAGGTTTCTGGAGAAACCGAGCTGGGGTGAGGTTTTCAGCGACACGGTAAACACAGGTATTTATGTTTTAGAGCCAGATATTTTTGAATATATCCCAGAAGGAAAACCTTTTGATTTCAGCAAAGACCTTTTCCCCCTTCTTTTAGAAAAGGGATTTCCTCTTTACGGTTATATCGCAGATGGCTACTGGTGTGATATTGGAAATCTAGACCAATATAGAAAGGCAAATATGGATTTACTTCTGGGAAGGATTGGGTTCGAACCGGCTGGAATAAGAACGAGAAAAGATGTGTGGATTGGAGAAGGAGCACTAATTGACCCCGAAGCAAATCTGGAAGGTCCAGCAATCATTGGGCAACATGTGAGAGTGGAAAAAAGAGCCACCATTGGTGAGTTTTCAGTCATTGGTCACAATGTAGCTATCCAAGAGGGCGCACATGTCCACAGAGCCATTATAATGGACAATTCCTTTGTGGGCTCTCACGCTGTTTTACACAACTGTATAGTGGGAAGAAACGTAGAAATTAAAAAAGGCGTGCGGGTAGAAGAGAGGTCTATTATCGGTGATGAGAGCATAATTGGGGAAGACGCGGTAATTAGTCATGATGTAAAGATATATCCTTTCAAGACAGTTGAAGCCGGAGCAGCTGTGAATAGGAGTATTATTTGGGAGACAAGAGGTGTTCAGTCTCTTTTTGGTTTGGAAGGCGTTTCCGGCTTGGTAAATGTGGATATTACTGCTGAGCTTGCTCTCCGCTTGGCGATGGCATTTGGTTCTACTCTTCCTAAGGATTCTTTTGTAGTTTGCAGTCGGGATGCTAGTCGGGCTGCCCGGATGATTAAAAGAGCAATTATGTCTGGTTTAGCAGCCACGGGGGTTAATGTACGTGATATAAGAATTGCTCCTTCTCCGCTTTCACGTTTTGCTGTAAGGACTACGGAGAGTGCAGGTGGTATTCATATCAATGTTTCTTCCTTTGATCCTCAATCAATTCAGATTCATTTTTATGATGAAGATGGAGTCGACGTTTCTGAAAATTTCCAGAGAAAAATTGAGCGTTACTTTTTCAGGGAAGATTTTCGGAGGGCTTTCTACAATGAGATTGGGGCAATCGAATATCACCCTCGAATAGCAGAGTTTTATATAAATTCTCTGTGTAAGGCAGTAGATATTTGCGATATCAAGAAGGAAAGGAAGAAAGTAGTGGTAGACCACGCCTTTGGTACTTCTTCTTTGGTTTTTCCTCATCTCGTGGGCAGAATGAATTGCGATGTAATTTCTTTAAATGCCCATACAGATGAGGAGAAATGCACTTTAACATTGGACGAGATTGAAAGGTCACTTGAGGAGATGAAAAAAACGGTTGAAGTTTTCGAAGCTGACCTTGGAGTTCTTATTGATAGCGCGAGCGAAAAGATATTTCTCATAGATGATAAAGCGCGGAGAATCTCTTCTGAGAAACTTCTTCTGCTCTTCACATATCTTTTTTCTAAATATGAGAGGAGAAAAGGAAAAATTGCTGTTCCGCTTTCTGCTACCTCTCTGGTGGAGAAAATAGCTTCAAGTTTTGGCCGGAAGACTCTTAGAGTTAAAACTGACCCACGAGCGCTTATGAAAGCTACTAAGAGAGGCGACGTTTTGTTTGCTGCCACTTCCACAGGTGGCTTTATCTTTTCTCGCTTTTTACCTTCTTTTGATGCTCTAATGAGCTTAGCTAAGCTTCTGGAATATCTTCACTTTGCTGAAGTTCCGCTTTCTCGCCTCGTTGATGAGCTTCCAGAGCCTTTCATTGCTAAGAAGACTGTTTACTGCCCTTGGGAGAAGAAAGGGAAGGTAATCAGAAGAGTAGTCGAAAGATTCAAAGGCTCGAAAATGGAGTTGATGGACGGGGTTAAAGTCTTCGATGGGGATAGTTTGGAGAGATGGTTTCTTGTTGTCCCCGATGCTGAAGAGCCATTGGTGAAGATTTATTCGGAGGGAAGGGATGCTAGGGAGGCAAGAGCTAGAGCAGAGGATATCGCTACCTTCATTGGTGGAGTTGTGTTGGAGGAGTAATGATCAAATTTGGCACAGACGGTTGGAGAGCTGTTATAGCTGATGAATTTACTTTTGACCGTGTTTATGTAGTAGCCAAAGCAATTGGGACTTATTTAAGGGAAAAGGAGGGGGAAGGGGGAAAAGGTATATTTGTTGGGTATGATACCCGATTTCTGGCAGATGAATTTGGTAGGGTTTCGGCTCATGCCCTGAGGGAAGAAGGTTTAGATGTTAAAATTTCTCCCTCATTTATACCTACTCCTGTCACTGCATTTTGTGTAAAGCATTTCAACCTGAAGGGTGCAGTGATGATAACAGCCAGTCATAATCCTCCCATGTATTGTGGTATCAAGTTTATACCTCACTATGCAGGGCCTGCATTTCCAGAGATTACCTCCAGTATTGAAAAATTTATCACTAGCCTTGAGACTAAAACTTTCTTTTCTTTAGAGATGGCTAGAGCTGATTTTCCTTCTCTTGACCCCTTTCCTGAGTATAAAAGTCATTTAATTTCTCTCGCGGACAAAGAAGCAATAAGGAGAAGTAGATTAAAAGTAGTTTTAGATCCTTCTTTTGGAGCTGGGATTTCTGTTTTTGAAGAGATTTTTAAACCGCTGGGAGTAGAGACAGTGGTTATCAATAATTATCGAGACCCCTATTTTGGAGGAGACTTACCTGATCCTTCTCCAAGAAGACTTAAAAAATTGGCAGAAGTTGTAAAGAGAGAGAATGCGCAACTTGGACTTTCTCTTGATGGCGATGGGGACAGGTTTGGCGTAGTAGATGAAGAAGGGAATGTTTTTAATACGAATGAAATGCTCTCTATAATCGCTTATCACCTTTTAAAGAACAAGAACGAAAGGGGAACATTGGTGAGAACAGTTGCTACTACTCATCTCTTAGATAGAATTGCCACAAGCTTTGGTGTTGATTCAAGGGAAACACCGGTGGGTTTTAAGTACATAGCAAGAGAAATGCTGGAGAATAACGTTCTTTTAGGTGGAGAAGAAAGTGGCGGTTTGAGTTTGGGCAAACACCTTCCGGAAAAGGACGGATTGTTAGCTTCTCTCTTGGTAACTGAGGTTTATGCTTATGAGAAGAAACCCCTAGGAAAAGTTTTGCAAGAAATCTGGAAAAAGTTTGGTCAGCTTGTGAGCAGGAGATGGGATGTGCCTTTTCCTTCTCAGAAGAGAGATGAGGTAGTGAAACTTTTAAAGGAGGACCCACCTTCCCAAATTTCCGGAAAGAAAGTCGAGGAAATAAGAAGGATAGATGGAGTGAAAACAATTTTCGGTGACGGGTCCTGGTTTTTAATGAGACTTTCTGGAACAGAACCTTTAGTTCGGGTGTATGTTGAATCTTCTTCTCAAAAAGAGGTTGAAGAAATTGCCTCTTTCGCTCTAAATTATCTTTCAATTCAAGAGGAAAAATGAGAAAGTTGTTGCCGCTTTTGCTAATAAGTTTTATTTTCGGGTTTTTACTCACTTTTTCACTTTCTTCTTCTTTTAAGCTCAAATCCAGCGTTCCTTTAGAAAGGAAGAGAAACCTTATCAAGACAATTAAGTCTTTGGAAAAAGAAAGGGAAGATCTGAAAAGCGAATTGAAAAAGCTTAGAGAGGAAGTGAGCAGGATAGAAGAGCAGGCAGCAGAAGACGAAGGATTTTTTACTACTTATCAAAACGAGTTGAAAGAGGTTAAAACTGCAGTAGGCTTACTTCAAGCAGAGGGACCAGGTTTAATTATCAGCATTAGTGACAATCCTAATCCGCCCCCAGGAGAAGACCCTAATAATTACATTGTGCACGATTATGATTTGAGGATTTTAATTAATGCACTTTTAAGAGGAGGGGCAGAAGCTATTTCCATTAACAATCAGAGGGTTGTTTTTAGCTCATCTCTTCGCTGTGTGGGAACTACTGTTCTCTGTAACGCGGTTCGACTTGCCCCTCCTTATGAAATAAAGGCGATAGGAGATCCTGAAAAAATGATAGAAATTTTAAATAAGGACGCAGACTCAAGTGCACTCATTAATCATATAGTTCCCCAATTTGGATTAATTTTTAAATTAAGTAAAGCAGAAGATATAGTTATACCGGGTTATAGTGGAAGTGTTTCAGTTAGAGAGGCCCAAGTTTATGAAAAGTAGAATTTTTTGGTTAATCATATTAAGCTTCCTGCTCGGTGTTCTCCTTTCGATAGTGATTAAATTTCCTTTGGAGCCAGCTCTAGCTAAGTATCTGGGAGTGGCTCTTCTTGCTGCCTTAGATACAATTTGCGGGGGTATTAGGGCCTGGTTAGAGAAGCAATTCGATGAGAATATTTTTATTTCTGGGTTTATCTTTAATGCTTTTATTGCTTCTTTTCTTACTTATTTGGGGGACAGGATAGGTGTTGATCTTTATCTGGTGGCAGTAATAGCTTTTGGGCTCCGAATTTTTCAAAATCTTTCCTTTATACGACGGCACTTACTTGAGCAGGTGAAGTAAGTGAAAAGGCTTTCATTTCGACTTTACTCTCCCATCTTAGTTTTGGCAGTTGTGAGCCTTCTATTTGGGTTTATGCTAGCCACCCAGTTTCAAATTGTTTCTTCAGGGAAAAAACTTATGGATCTTTCCGAAGAAGAACTGGGTGAAATTGTAAGTGAGATAACTTTAGAAAATGATGCTTTACGCAAGGAGATTGTTGATATTGAGCTTAAGCTTGCTGACTACAAGAGAAAGAGAGAGGAAAAGAGAAGCATCCTCAATCAAGCAGTTAAGGATTTGCAAACTTTGAAAATTTTAGGCGGTTTGGTTTCAGTGGAGGGCAGAGGTGTAAAGGTTACTCTTACTGATAATGAAAAAATCTTAAAACCATTTGATTTTTTAGAAATAGTTCAAGAACTTAAAAGTGCAGGTGCTGAATCTATTGCGGTTAACAATCATCGATTAACTTCTTTTTCTTATTTTTCTCGCCGCGAAGGAGGAATAGCAGTTGATGGGGAGGAAATAAACCCTCCTTATATAATTGAAGCAATTGGCGATCCTGATGTCTTAGCAAATTCTCTTGAAATTCCAGGAGGAGTGGTTGATACTTTATCATCTCTTAATGGAGTAGAAGTTATTGTGGAGAAAGAGGAGAAAATTATTTTACCTAAAGCGGAGAGAATGGAGTTTAAATATGCAAAATTTAAGGAAGAATAATTTAAATAGAAGCAAAAATTTAAAAAGCAGAAAAGGTCTGGTTTATTTTAAAATTGGTATTTATACTTTCCTTTTCTTTTTCCTTCTACTGCTTTTTGTTGATTTCTTTATACATAGTGGCAGGGTTCACGCGGGAGTAAAAATTCAGGGGGTGAATCTTTCCTTTACTGATAGAAAAAGCGGTTCTTCCTTAATCAAAAACCAAATCAATTCCTTTTTAAAGGAAGAGGTCAAGATAAGATTTCAGGATCGGGAGTGGAGGATTCTTCCTCGCAATTTCAAGGTAAAAGTAGATTATGAGGAGACTTGGGAAAAGGCATATCTTGTAGGAAGAACCAGTGGTTTTTTCGGCAATATAAGAAAAAGAGTTCTTCTGTATTTCAAGCCCGAGTTTATAGAGCCTTCTTTTACTTATGAGAGAGGAAGGTTAGAAAAGCTTGTTGAAGAAATTTCCCGACAGGTAGATAAAAAGCCTAAAGATGCTTCATTAGAGATAAGAGGAGTTGAAATTATTTTTCATTCCAGCTCAATAGGGAGAAAAGTTGATAGAGAAAGGGCAATTCATCAAGTTGCTCAAGCCTTTGTGAGTAAAAATCGCCTTGTTGAACTTCCTGTCTCTTTAATTCCTGCAGAGATAACTGATGAGGAGGCGAAAAGGGCAATTGAAGAGAGCAAAATCATTCTTTCAGCTCCTGTATTTCTAAGATATGATAAATATGAGTGGGAAATTGAGCCAGAAGAATTGGCTAATTTTATCACTTATGAGAAAAGTACAGTTTATAAGCCCCTACTTGATAAGAAGAAGTTAAAGAATTACCTTTCGCAATTTACTGACGGCTTCCGAATACCAGCTAAAGATGCTGAATTTATCGTAAAGGGAAGGAATGTAGAGATTTCTCCAAGTCGAGAGGGTAGAGAGATTGATTTAGACAAAGCATACGAGGATATCTCTGAAGTGGTAAAGGAGAGAAAGACGCCGAGAGAAGTTATCTTGGTAAACAAAAAAATATATCCGCGCAGGACCACCGAAGAAGCTAGAGAAATGGGTATTGAAACTATGCTTGCTTCCTTCACTACTTACTACAATCCACGGCAGACCGCCCGTGTGAACAATATTCATCTCCTAGCGAAATCTTTGGATGGAGCACTAGTCCCACCAGGGAAAGTTTTTTCGGTAAACGACTGGGTTGGTCCCAGGACGGCCGCAAAAGGGTATAAGGAAGCTCCAACCATTATCAATGGCAGGCTCCTGCCAAGTTTTGGAGGAGGTGTTTGTCAAGTTGCCACAACTTTCTTTAATGCCATTTTCTTTGCAGGTCTTCCAGTGGTAGAAAGACATAATCACAGTTTTTACATCAGTCGTTACCCTACGGGGAGAGATGCTTCTCTTTCTTACGGCACTCTTGATTTAAAATTCAAGAATGATACTAGCGCATATATTCTCATCAAAGCTTGGTACACTTCAAGTAGTGTGACTTTTGCTCTTTATGGAAAAAGGATGGACTTTGAGGTTAAGTACAAAACTTATCCGGCTGAAAACTTTAGGCCTTACAAGACTGAATATATAAAAGACCCAACTTTGCCCCAGGGAGAGGAGATAGTGGAAGAGAAAGGGGTGGAAGGAAGGGATATCACTGTTGTGAGGTGGGTTTATCGCAACGGAAAACTTTGGTTAAAAGACACTTTCTTCAGTCGATATCGCCCGAAGAAGAAGGTAGTAAGGATAGGAACTAAAAAAGCGGAAGAATCTGAAACCACTCCCACGGCGGAAACTACTTCTCTTCCTTAGATTTTGCGCTTTCTCTATAAGCCCAATAGGAAAAAGCTAAAATCAAAAGGAGAATTATTAAAGCTGCAATCTGTTGCCAGTTCATAGAAAAATAATATCACAGAAGAAAAAGTGGGGGTAGATTTAATCTATAAAAATTTAAACTTTTCCCACTACCACTTTCAGAGCCCGGGGAATAATTTTCACTGTAAACTCTCTAGTTTTTATTAGTTCTCCATCTAAATGGGCTGGAAGCTCCTTTTTAGATTTAATGATTAGCTTTCTCGCTTTATAGTAATGAACCTTTTTCATCCACAGATGTTTTCCCAAGATGACGAAGGGAAGACGAAGAAGGATTTGATTGCGAGTGAGGGAATCGACAACACAAACATCAATATAACCATCATCATTTCTTGCTAAAGGTGTTATTTTAAATCCACCTCCATAAGTTTTACCCATATTAGCTGCAATTAAGGTAATATTCTTACTTTTTAGAACACCTTCATCTATTGAGATTTGAACTTCGTGGGTATGGAAATCTTTACGGAGAATTTGAAAGAGAGAGGTCAAGTAGAGAAGAAGCCCACTTTTTTTAACCTCGTTTTTTATTTTATTTGTTAAATGGGCTACGCGAGCGTCAAATCCTATCCCTAATGAATTAACAAAATAGCTTTCATTTATCTTTCCCACATCTACATATTTTACTTTCCCTTCCAGTATCCTTTCTACAGCTAGAGGTATCTTTTTTGGCATCCCGATCATCTTCGCGAAGTCATTACCAGAGCCACTCGGAATAACGGCTAAAGCAGTCTCTCGATTTTTAGAAGCAAGTAAACCATTTACCGCTTCGTGAACGGTTCCATCTCCACCTACAACTATTAAGAGGTCAAATCCTTTAGCTTCCTTTGCTATTTCCACTGCATCTTTAGGCTTTTTAGTCAAAGCGGCTTCAAAAGGAATTCTCGATTTCAGCAGAGCTTTAATTTTAGGGACTATCTTTTTTGTTTCTCCGTGATTTGAGACAGGGTTTAAAATTACTTTAGCTTTGTGGAATTGCATGAAGTTAGTTTAATTTTCTGAGTATTCAATGGCAACAATACTCCCATAGGGAACAAGAGCTAATTTTCCACTCTCTTCTTCAAAGACTATTCCGCAATCATCGTAACTTGCGATGGTGCCTTGAAGCTTATCCCCATTTGAAAGAAACAAAACGACCAGTTTCTTGCTCGCAATGAGCTTTCTGATGTGCATGAATAATCGCAAATGTTCAATGGCCGTACTCATTTTAACCTCCTATTTTTTAATCGGTACTTTTTCACTTGCTCTTTAATTGTGAGAGGTAAAGTTGGAACTATTTCTATTTTGATATACAATTTCTTTCAGGAGGTAGAGGAGTTGGAAGAGGATAAAGAAAAAGGGATACCAAAGGATATTTTTGAGAAGGATCCTCGCATCAGGATAGTAGGAGAGGAAAAGGGAGAGAAGGACTCTTTGTCTGCTGAGGAAAAAACTTCTCGGGAAAAAGAGGATGTCGACCTGAAGAAAGCAGAGGGGAAGGAAGAAGCTAAAGAGGCTGTTGAAGAAAGGTCAGTTGAAGAGGCAAGGGAAGAGGAGAAGATATCTGTTGAGGAGGGGAAAGAAGAAAGAGAGCAGAGGATAGTTGAAGTGGAGGAGAGCCTTGAACAGCTAGTCTCAGCTCCTACCATTGAAACTCCAGTTGAGGAAGCAAGGAGAAGTGAAGCTACTTATTATGAGTTTGAAGAGAGCGAAGGAGGTTTAAAGAAAATCGAAGTGGGTGAAGTTGTTACATACGGGACGGAAGCTCCAGAGGAAAAGTATCCTGAAAAGGAGACACGAGGCTTGATTTTCTGGGCTGCTCTGGGTACGGTGATTTTTCTTATCTTTCTAGGTCTTTTAGTAATAAGTTTTTTGCTTAGGTTGTAATGGAAAATTCCTTTTGATAATCTTTCCTCATGAATTTACATATCCGGAAAATTTCTCTTACTATTTTCATCCTTTTTTTGTTTACAGGTGTTCTGGGGTGTCTTGACCAATCAGGTAGGGCAGAGGAATTTTTAAAAAAAGCTCAAAAACACTACCGAAATGGAGTGGAAAGTGCGAAGGAATGGACTGACCTTGTTTCAAAACCCCAGAATACAAAGGAGTTTAAAGAAGCAATAAGCAAGGGAAGGGAAAAATTAGAAGAAGCGGCAAAAGAAATTGAACTTTCTCGAGAAAATCTGAGAGAGATAAAAAAGCTTAATGTTCCTGACTGGCGGAAAAGACACGCCGACCTTTTATTGAAAGTTTGCGAAAAAGAGATAGAAGCACTCCGAGTGGCTAAGGAAGCCTCAAAAGAACTGGAAAGAATTATGGATTATGTAGATGAACTTGAAGCTTTCAGTGGTTCTTTTAGTGAGGCTGCTTCACACTTCAATACCTTAAGTAACTACATAAATAAGGAGAAGTGGGGTGAGGCAAAGAAAGAAGCGGAAGAGGCGAAGAAAAATTTGGAGGCAGCAAAGTCAAATTTAAATAAGCTTAAAGAGTTGAATATTTCTGGAATTGATGAGTATCTAAAGGCAGTCGATTTGTCTATAAAACTTGCTAAGGCCAGCTCTCGATATGCAGATGCAGCTAAGGAAAAAGATTATTCTACTGCTAATGATGCTGCTAATGACATCAAGAAGTACTCTCAAGATTTAGAGAAGATGAACCTCTCTAAGTTAGATTTCAATTCTTTCATCGACAACTCTTTGGAGCCTTATTTAAATAGAATTGATAGACTAGCAGAAGAAGCAGAGCAATTAGCTAATTCTGCTGATAAACTTTATAATGAGAATGTAAAGTAAGGGGGTAAATAGTTGAGTGAGACTCCACCTTCAGTGCTAGAAACTTCCAGTGGTCAAGCTACGAGTCAACAGAGGAGCTCTCGCAAGAAGTGGATTTTAGGTGGGTGTCTCGGCTGTGGTTGCTTAGTAATCATTATCCTCCTTTTTACTCTTTTTCTCTGGGGTGGAGTTGCCCTTTTTAAAATGGGTTCAGCTCCTTGGAAAGCAGTGAGCGGTTATATAGAAGCTATAAAAGCAAGGGACTATGCTCAAGCCTATATTTATCTCTCTGATGATTTGCAGAAAGAAATGAGCCTTTCTGATTTTATCTCCTTTATTCAAACTCATCCTGATGAGTACGAAGGAATAGAAAAAGCAAAGCTTAAATCTTTGAATATAAGTGATAATAGGGCTCAGATTGAAGGAGTAATTATTTATTCCAGTGGTAAAGAAGCCTCTTTTGAAGCTAGTTTAGTTAAGGAAGATAATGTTTGGCGAATTTCGGGGATTACCATTCGTTGAAGAAAAAGATTCTTAACTTGCTGACTTTCTCCTTTTGTCCGGTATGAGATAGCGGTTGGGCTTTTCATCAAGGTCAGTAAAGTAGTCAGCAGTTTCTTTAAGCCGAGTTGAAGTGCTCTTTCCGAAAGCCATTACTTCTACTAAGTGACCCTGATTTTTGAGATATTCAACAAGTTCAGTAAAGTCTCCGTCTCCCGAAGCAAGGACGATAACATCAAGTTTAGGAGCCATTTTAATAATGTCCATAGCAATCCCCACATCCCAGTTAGCCTTTCTTGTTCCATCGGGAAATATTTGAAGGTCCTTGGATTTCACTTGAAAACCTGCCCTTTCCAAAGCTTCAAAAAAAGCTTTTTCTTCTTCTATGTCTGCCTTGACTACATAAGCAATTGCTCTTATAAGCTGCCCTTCTGCTACTGCATCTTTGAGGAGGTTGAGGAAGTTGACTTTTTTCCCGTAAATGGCTCTTGCACTGTAGTAAAGATTTTGAACGTCAATGAAAACCCCCACTCTTTGATGTTCATGCCTGATTCTTGCGTTCTGCATGTTCTCATGCTATCAGATAGATAATTCTCTTTTCAATTGATTTGAACTATATAAAGCTGTAAAAAGGAGCATTTTCTTTAAAAGATTTTACTCATCTTCAGAAGTAAATTGGGAAAATTTTGTAGTCGATAAGGCTCAATATATGGTAAACTCCTAGTAATTAATGGAGGTGTTGGGTTGGAAAAGCATTGTTGGGAAATAAGAGGTTGCCCAGCCGATATGGAGCTTTTTTGCCCTTTTGCCCGTTCCAACGCTCCATGTGAGTTACCATGTCGTTTCACTTATTGCCCTCCTGAAGGAAGTTACAATCCTATGGAAAATATAGCTGAAGCCATAGGATTAAATCTCGAAAAAGGTGGAGCAGTTAAAGAAAAGTGTTTCGGCTGCAGGATATATTTGCATTACTTGAGAGAGAAGCAAAGGAATGGCGGGGGGAGTTAGTTGGCTTTGGAAGGGAGTCTTAAAGAATTTAGCTTAGAAGAGCTTTTGAGTTTATTAGGAAGGTCAAAGAAGTCTGGCTTTTTGGAATTGGAGAGAGAGGGAACAGAGGGAGGAATTTATTTCGATGAAGGAAAAGTATATTTTGCTTGTTCTGAATGGAATAGAAGTTCTGTAGGAGTTCGGCTATTAAGAAATAAGGTGATTAATCGGAACCAGCTTGATGAAGCTATGCGGTTGATGCAGGAGGGAGTAGGGAATCTAGGAGAAGCTTTAGTAAATTTAGGTTTTATTGATAAAAAATTTTTGGAGAAGTTTATAAGAAAACAGATTATTAACTCGATTTTTGATCTTTTTCGCTGGCCTGAGGGAAATTTTCGTTTTTATCCTAACGAATTTGCTAAGGAAGAGCATTTAGGAGTGGTAGTAGAGGTAAAAATAATATTAGATGAGATCTCCAAGAGGAAGAAAGAGTGGGAAAGAATAAAGAAAAAAATACCTTCTCTAAAAGTTGTTTTTCAGCTTGCTGAAGCTCCAGGAGAGGGCTCTCGAGATATTCTTTTAAAACCCCGAGAGTGGAAAGTCTTGAGGCTTATCAATGGAGAAAGAGATTTAGAAACTATTGTTAAAATGTTGGGTATGAATGATTTTGAAGTCTCCAAGATAATCTATGGACTTTACTCAGTAGGACTTTTAGAGGAAGTTAAAGAAGCAGCAGTTTAGTCTTTATCTGAATGCCTGGCAAAAGAAATTAACTGAGCGATTATAAGTTTTTTCTATTTCTGCAGGGAAAAAGCATCCTGGGATTTCCCCCTTTGAGCGATGGTAGAAAACACATTCACAGCATTTCCCTTTCCGAGAGCAAGGTTCATAACTGCAGCTGCATTGAGCTTTATTTTCTTCTATTTTGCACTCCATTAACCATACCTCCTTTTTGGAGAAAAAGTTATCTTATCCTTCATGTAATTTTCAAGTAGGTTAACTAACCTATGTTAGAATTTATTAGAAATGGGAGAAAGGCCTTCATGGGACGCTTATTTTATAAAAATAGCTCGAGAAGTTTCCACTCGCTCTACCTGCTTGCGGAGGCAAACAGGAGCAGTCCTAGTTTTAGAAAAGCGCATTCTCACCACAGGGTACAATGGAGTTCCCGCTGGTTTAAAACACTGTAGCGAGGTAGGGTGCTTACGAGAGAAGCTCTCAGTGGCTTCAGGTGAGCGTCATGAGCTTTGCAGAGGGCTTCATGCTGAACAAAATGCTCTTATCCAAGCAGCTATTTATGGAGTTTCCGTTAAAGGAGCAACACTTTATTCTACTCATTTCCCCTGCTCGTTATGTGCAAAAATGCTTATCAATTCTTTTGTGAAAAGGATTGTGTATGAGAATGACTATCCCGACGATTTGTCCCGCTCCTTACTCTCCGAAGCCAATGTAAGGTGGGAGAGGATATAAATTGCTTTACTTTTTCATTTTTTTGCTGGCATTTTTTATCACTTATCTTTTCACTCCTTTAGCAGGAAAGATTGCTCTCTTTCTTGGAGCTGTCGATCATCCAGGGGAAAGAAGAGTGCACTTTAAATCAACCCCTCGCATGGGTGGTTTAGCAATATATATTGCTTTCTTATTCTCTCTCTTGATAAGCGTAGTTTTTTTAGTGAACAAAGGTTTTTCTCAGCTTATTCCTTATCCGGAGATGATTTCCATCACTTTGGGTGCAACTGTTGCTCTTTTAGTGGGGCTCTCTGATGATTTAAAGAGTCTTTCTCCTAAGGAGAAGTTCATTGGTCAAGCTTTAGCTGCAATTACTTTGATCTTTCTGGGTACAAAAATAGATTTTCTTAATATACCTTATTTAGGCATTGTCTCTCTGGGGTACTGGAGCTACTTTATCACCTTTTTCTGGGTAATAGCTTTTATGAATATTGTGAATCTAATTGATGGTCTCGATGGACTGGCAGCAGGAGTTTCCGTAATTGCTTCTCTCACTTTTTTTGTAGCTTCCTATCGCATGGGTCAGTTCTTCACCGCTCTCATTTGTCTTGCTTTGGCAGGAGCATGTGCAGGATTTCTTAGATACAATTTTTATCCAGCCAGAATTTTCATGGGTGACACGGGAAGTCTTCTTTTAGGATTTCTATTAGGTGCTATAACTGTTCAAGGGGTGATGAAGACCCTTGCTGCTACAGCATTTCTCCTTCCTTTAATTGTCATGGCGATTCCAATTGTAGATACCGCACTGGCTATTTTTAGGAGAGTGAAAGGAAAGCGGCCAATTAGCGAGCCGGACAGAGAACACATTCACCATCGCTTTTTAGATAGAGGATTTAGCCAAAGAAGAGCTGTGCTTTTTATTTATCTTTGGACAGCTATTTTAAGCGTGGTTGCACTCTCTTTTAGATTTTCAACATTTTCTCCTCTTTTTTGGGGGAGTTTGCTTGTTTTGCTTATCATAAGTCTTATAATCTCCTATTTTTTAGGACTTTTCGATGTAATTTTGGGGAGGAAGTAGTTGAAAAAGAAAAAATGGTTGAGTGATTTAACATTTTATACCAGTTGGGCAACTGAGTTTGCAGGGGCAATAATTGGGGGGACTTTACTTGGGTATTTTTTGGATAAGAAATGGGGTACATCACCTTGGCTTATGCTTCTTGGTTTTTTCATAGGCACTCTTTATGCTTATCTTTCTTTTTGGCAGTGGGCAAAAAAGCAAGTTAAATAGTCTTGTATTTTCTTCTTTTTTATGATATTTTGCCTGCGGATTT
>Ga0180901_1147_pt1 | contig 14900 bp, 15 predicted proteins | sample Deesub1362A_J573_FD_124299 | JGI IMG/M metagenome (GOLD analysis project Ga0180901, IMG submission 124299) | Unclassified bacterium JdFR-66
CTAAAAGAGGAAAAAAGAAGGCAAAAAAATTCTGAACTCCCTGTGTAGGGGCACCACAGGGAGTTCAGGGAAGGAACATGGGGGGTGACTCCCACACTATTTCTATTCGGCAGCTTTTTAAAAAACTTTAGATGATTTAAAGAGGTGGTTTCTAAGAGGGATTATTAAGGAGCTCTAAAGCTCTGGTAGGACATCCTTTAAGGCAAAGTCCGCACTTTCTCCACTTATACTTTTTGGTTTCAGCGTTATAAGCTACACACTTTTTTTCATCTATTTGAGGATAGCCCTCTTCATCTAGCGAGATGGCGTCAAAAGGACAGCGGGAAAGGCAGTAGTAGTCTCGAGGACAACTGTTTTTAAAGGTTTTTGCCTGCAAGAAGGAGAGGCTTCCCGCTCCTGAAAAGACAAGAACCGCATAGAGAAAAATTTTTAACAGCTTTTCGTTAAATTCTCTTCTGGTCACTCTCCCTCCAAATACCTGGTATTTCTCTATTGCAATAAGCGCAGGCTCCTTTTTTAAGGTGGTATTCCTCAACGGTGAAGCCAAATCGTTTGATGAGAACTTTCCTGCAGCGGGGACAGTAGGTTGATTCTCCTGGGTGACCGGGAACATTTCCAATATAGGCAAAGGGAAGTCCTGCATCTAAGGCAATCTTACGCGCTCTTTCTAAAGTTTCTACAGGGGTGGGAGGAATGTTTTTGAGCCGATACATGGGATAGAAACGAGAAAAGTGAACGGGGGTTTCTTCGCCTAGATTTCTTTTTATCCACTCACAGAGCTTCCTAGTTTCTTCTGGAGAATCGTTTAAGTCAGGAATGATGAGGTTTGTCACTTCGATGTGAACCCCTTCTTCTTTTAAAACTTCAAGTGATCTTAAAACAGGCTTTAATTCCCCGTCGCAGATTTCATCGTAGAAACGCGAAGACATCGATTTTAAATCGACATTAGCAGCTTGAAGGTATGAGCAGAGCTTTCTTAAAGGCTCTTCTTTGATGTAAGCGTTTGTGTGCATACTGTTGACAATTCCCTTTTCACGAGCAAATTCTGCTGTTTCCAGCATATACTCGTAAAATACCACCGGTTCAGTGTATGTATAAGCAATGACTTCGCACTTCATGGCAAGTGCTCCCTCCACCACTTTCTGAGGGGGATAAGAAAGATTGTTTGTCTTTTCCGGCGGATACTGGGAAATCTCCCAGTTCTGACAGTTTTTGCAGTGAAAGTTGCAGCCAGCGGTAGCAATGGAGAAAGCTTTAGAGGCGGGTAAAACATGGAAAAGAGGCTTTTTTTCTATGGGGTCAACGTGGACAGCGCAGGGGTTGCCGAAGACAAGTGTGTAGAGTTTCCCTCCTCTATTTTCTCGCACCAGACAGGGACTCCTTTCGCCTTCCGCAATAACGCACTCATTTGGGCAGAGAAAGCACTGCACCAAGTTTCCTTTAAGTTTTTTGTAGTGGGAAGCTATTTCTCCGGGGATGGAATACGCCTTTTTACTGCGGCATCCAGGAAGGAGGGATGAGACAAAGAGAAGGGTAAGACTCTCAAACAAAATTTTATTAAACTCTCTTCTCGTAAGCATCTTTATAAAATTTTATCATGGAAACTTTAAATTATTGTTGGGACAAGCCTCCACACACTTAAAGCACATGATACAGTCTAAAGAAGTGAGTTCATCATGTTTAAACTGCTTTTCTACTTCAATCTGGACAGGACAGGCAAGGGAACATTCCTTGCAGTCAGTGCATTTATCTCCTTTCCTTATTTTAAAAACCTGGCCTAAGCTGGCTATGGAAAGCATTCCTCCCAGAGGGCAGAGATATTCACACCAGGCTTTCATGCCGAAGAAGAAAACGAGAACTAGGATTACGGCAAGAAATGAAAGAGCCAGAAAGGAAAAGAAGCCAACCATACCTCTGAAAATCCCTCCTGCCGGACAGATTTCACAGAAAAGCGTTTCTCCAAAAAGATACGCTAAGAAAAGAATGAGAAAAAAAGTAAGGTATTTTCCCTTTTTTAAAACTGGATGAAGCCTTGAAAACCTCTTTTTTAAGGGAGAGACTTTTCCTTCCAGTTCCAAAAGAAATCCGAAAGGGCAGGCCCAGCTGCAGAAGACTCTTCCCAGGGCAAGTGCAGAGAAAAGAAGAAGAGCAATTAACCATACTCCATTTACGCCTGGCGGTCTCCATGAGATTCCAAAGAAAAGATAGTTGGTATTTTTAGCGGCTAGAGTCTGAGTGTGCCAGAGGGGGCAGAGCCAGCCAATGGCTGCTGGAGAAGGGAGGTATAAATAGGTGAGGTAGAAGAGGAAGATGACTGTTCCAATTTGTACTAACCTTCGCCAGAGCGAAAAACGCATGTCCTTATTTTATCTTTTACCTGCTTGAAGAAAAAATCCAATAATGGTTCTTTCAACTTCCCTCTTCAGTCTAAAATCTTCAGTCTGGTATATAATTTTCCTATGGAGGGTGTAAGGTCTCGATTCAGAGGAGCAGTTTTAGGCTTGGCAATAGGGGATGCTTTAGGGATGCCTTACGAGGGCTGGGATCCCGCCTCTATTAAAGGTTCTTTAGGAAAGTTGGAGTTTAAGCCTGCTCCATTTCGCGGTTTAGCTTCCGGTCAGTTTACAGACGATACGAAAATGGCCTTGTGTCATCTGGATAGCTTAATAGAGAAAAGAAGAGTTGATGCAGAAGATATAGCTCGCAAGTTTTTAGCTTGGTTCAAATCAGGAGACTGGCGAGGCATCGGGGGAACAACCCTGCGGGCGATGAAGAAGCTTGAAAAGGGAGCATCTTGGAAGGAAAGTGGAATTAGTGGCAAGTATGCAGCCGGAAACGGAGGAGCAATGCGCATTGCTCCTGTAGGGCTTTTTTACACTAAAGATATAGAGAACTTAAGGGAAGGTGTGGAAAAAGCTGTTATAATCACTCACAACAATGAAGAAGCAGTGGAGGGAGCTGTGGCTATCGCTTATCTTGTAGCTAGAGGGGCGGAAAAAGGCGTTCTTGAGGAGAAAGAAGGCCTTTTTTCCGAACTGTTGGACTTTCTCAAACCTAGTGAGGTTAAGAAGAATCTCATAGAAGCTGTGGATTTATTGGAGGAGAATCTTTCTCCCTCAGAGGCAGCAAGAGTTTTGGGGAACTCCGGATACGTGGTGGAAAGTGTAGCCTCCGCTATTTACTCCTTCTTTTATTCTCCCCATGACTTTAGAAAAGCTGCTTTTGAGGCACTTCTCTGTGGCGGCGATACAGACACTATTTGTGCCATGACAGGGACAATTTCGGGAGCTTTTCTGGGTGAAAAGTCTATTCCTTTTGAGCTTCGTCACGGTGTCGAAGCTCATAATGAGCTTATTGAAAAAGCCGATGAGCTGTATGAGGTGTGGAGGGAGAAGTTCTCTTGAGGAAAGTGGGGGAGAAGAAGAAAAAGCTGGTGAAAGTAACCTTTTTAAATTGCTGGGGATTTCAGGGCTATCTGAACTTAGGGAGATATCACTCCCGAAACTTAAGAAATTATTTGGAAAGATTAATCGCTAAAGGCCACTTCCTCTGCCTCACAGAAGTTACGATACCACTTTACTTCTGGCTTAAAAGAAGGGCTTTCACTTTTTACAGACCCAGTTCAATTATTGGAAATGCTATCGTCGCTCCCACTCACTCTATCTTGGAGAAGAGATCGAGTTATTTTAAGGTTCACTCTTGGGAGCGGAGAAATTATCTGGAAGTAAGGGTTTCTACAGAAAGGGGCAATTTTACCATTATGACCACTCACTTAGAAGCAGGCAGAAGAGGCAAAAAAGCGAGAATTAGGATGGAGCAGTTTGAAGAACTCCTTTTAAGGATATCCGATATCAGAGAGCCTTTAATTTTGGGAGCGGATTTAAATAATCGTCCTTCGGCCTTGGGAGATCCCACTTCGGAAAGAAATTTCAAGGCAGATTTGGAAGAACTGGGCTTTATGGTTTTGGGTAAAGGCTACGATGTTTTGGCAGTGAGGGGATTTGAAGTGGAAGAATCAAAGTCACTCCGCCGCCGTTACAAGAAAAAGAGAAGGGGTGTTTGGGAGGATATGGGGAGGGGGGCTCCCACTGACCATCCTACAGGCGGAATTCACCTCAAACTGGCTTTTATCTAGCTAGTTTGTCCAATTTGGACAAGAAAAGATAGAAAAATTTACCTTTTAAAGACGATGTAAACCTCTTTTATCTCCGATAAATTTACCTCGAAAGGCAAGGGCGCCTCAGAACAAAGCTGCTTTTCTGAGGTGCTTTATTTTTGAAAAAGGAGGTGGAAAAGGTGAAAAACTTAAAAGACGAAAAACTTTTGAGGGGAGGTCTGATAATGAGAAAAAGGGTTTTAATTCTCGTAGTACTGATTGCTTTACTCTTTCTGGGAATTTCTGGGGTGGTTTTTGCTCAAGACCCTTCAGGTGCCAAGACCATTAAGGAAAATCCAGGAGCTGCTGTTGATTATGTGTGGGTGCTTGTTTCTGCTTTTCTTGTCTTTTTCATGCAGGCAGGTTTTGCTATGGTGGAAGCGGGTTTCTGCAGGGCAAAGAATGCCACCAACCTGATGATGAAAAATCTAATGGACTTTGCCATGGGTTCCTTAGCCTACATGGCCGTGGGATTTGCTTTCATGTTTGGAAAGGACGTGGCTGGGTTTATAGGTTCCACGGGTTGGTTTCTGCGGGGAAGCGACTATGATGTTGGAAGGTATCTTCTTTACATGTTTCAAGTTGTCTTTGCAGCTACTGCTGCAACCATTGTTTCTGGAGCGGTGGCTGAGAGGTTAAAGTTCAAAGCTTATTTAATCTACAGCTTGGTGATTTCTGCTCTTATTTATCCTATTTACGGTCACTGGGTCTGGGGAGGTGGCTGGCTGTCAAATCTTCCTTTTGGCTTGGGTCATCTGGATTTTGCTGGTTCTGGCGTGGTGCATCTTGTAGGTGGCATGGTTGGTCTGGCTGGAGCTATTGTTCTGGGACCGCGGTTTGGAAAGTATGGGAAAGACGGGAAACCAAGAGCCATTCCAGGGCACAGCATTACTCTAGCAGCGTTGGGAGTTTTTATCCTCTGGTTTGGCTGGTTTGGTTTTAATCCGGGAAGCACATTATCCGCCCATGAGCTCAGGATTTCTGTAATAGCGGTAAATACAAATTTAGCTGCGGCAGCTGGAGCCTTGGCTGCACTTGCTACCATTTACTTAAAAACAAAAAAGTATGATATTGGTATGACCATAAACGGAGCTTTAGCTGGTCTGGTGGCTATCACTGCTCCCTGTGCTTGGGTCGAAGCTTGGGCAGCTGTGGTTATCGGTCTCATTGCAGGAGTGATTGTGGTTGTGGGCGCCCTTACTTTGGAAAATCTGGGAGTAGACGACCCCGTGGGAGCGGTCAGCGTTCATGGATTTAACGGAATTTGGGGTCTTTTAAGTCTGGGGCTTTTTGCAGATGGCACATACGGAAATTATACGACTGAGGCACCTCACGTGGTTGGTCTTTTCTATGGCGGAGGATTTGGACAGCTGATTGCTCAGGTAATTGGCGCTTTGGTTTGTGTGGTTTGGGCTTTCGGTTTGGGATTCATTCTTTTTAAGGCAATGGACAAGTTAATGGGTATCAGGGTTCCTCCTGAAGAGGAGCTTTCCGGTCTCGATGTCAAAGAGCATGGAACCGCCGCCTACTCAAACTTTCCCTATGTTGAGGAAATAGGTGCCTAGTTTTAAAGGGAGGTGAATAGGGTGAAGAAGATAGAGGCAGTCGTGCGGTTGGAAAAGTTTGAAGAGGTTAAAGAAGCATTAAAAAATATTGGATATCCCGGAATGACGGTTACAAGAATTGAAGGACATGGGAAGCAGAAAGGATTAGTGCAGCAGTTTAGAGGAAGGGAGTATAAACTTGAACTTCTTCCTAAGATAAAAATAGAAGTCGCGGTGAAGGATGAGGATGTTTCCCTGTTTGTGGAAACGGTTGTTGAGGCAGCAAGGACGGGAGAAGTTGGTGATGGAAAGATATTTGTTATTCCGGTAGAAGAAGTAGTGCGCATTCGAACGGGAGAAGCTGGAGAAGTAGCAGTTTAACTAGATTAATTTGTGTGATGGCAGGGGGTCTTTTCAAGACTCTCTGCCTTAATGTATTCTACGAGAAATGATAGGAGTTAAGTTAAAGGAAATTCTCAAAATACCTTTTTTAAAGAAGCTAAAGTTTTAGCAGGTGAAGAAAGTCTGGAAAATTATGTGACCACTGTAAGTGTGGCAGAGGTTCCAGATATTCTTTCCTGGGTAAAAGAAGGGGCGCTCTATCTCACAACTTTATTTGCTTTTAGAGATGAAGATGCCCAGAGAGAGCTTGTTGAGGGATTGAGTGAAAAAGGAGCCGCTGGCTTAGTGGTAAAGCCGAGACGCTTTTTAGAAACTGTACCTATTGCAATGATGGAAACAGCAAGTTCCCTTGCCTTTCCCCTTATTGAGATTTCTCCCGAAGTGAAGTGGAGTGAGCTCATTCCTGAAATTTTTGAGAGAATTTTGGAGGAAGAGATAACTTTAAAGGTGAGGGGAGGTTTTATCGAGGCGCTCATCACGGGTGATTACTCTTCCGAAGAAGAAATTTTGAGGAGAGGAGAGCAAATTGGCTGCAATTTAAAGGAGCCTCACAGAATGGTGGTTATCAGTATTGACAACTTTTCCTCTTACCTAAGACGGGAAGATTATTCTGAGGAAGGTTTACAGAAGAAAAAGGAGGAGATGTTTTACTTAATCAAGAGAGAGTTTGAAAAACGCTTCTTTACCATTTTCACTTTTGCCAAGGGTGAAGACTTCATTATTCTAGTGCGGGAAGAGGAAGGGGGAGAAATTTCCTCTGCTGTAAAAGAGATTTGTGAAAAAGCTAGGGAGAAGCTGCGCCCCTTTACCGTTTCGGCTGGCATTGGAAGCGTTGCTTCAGATGTTTCAGGGGCGAAGAGGAGCTATGAGGAAGCTATTAAAGCGCTGAAAACAGTGCGCATTCTTCAAGGTGAGGGAAGTTTTGCAGCACTTAAAGATGTGCAGGAGTATTCACTTCTGGCAGAGCTTTCGGAATCTTCCGAGGTTAAAAGCTTTATCCATTCAACTCTAGGCAAACTTTTAGAATATGATAAAAAACATCAAACTGAGTTAGTAGAAACTTTAAAAACCTACTTTTCCACGGGGGAAAGTAAAGCCAGAACTGCAGAAAAGCTTTACATTCATTTAAATACTTTAAAGTATCGCCTTCATAAGATTGAAGAGATATTGGGGGTAAAACTCTCTGATCCAGACATTTCTTTTCGTCTTAAACTTGCGGTGAAGCTTCTACTCTTTGTTTAATCTATTTTGATGGTAGAATTGCAGCGGTGCATTTTTAGTGTATTGTCAAAAGTGTGGTAAGGAGAGTGCGGATGAAGCGGTATACTGTGCTTATTGTGGTGAACCGTTAAAAGAGCCTCCTCTCTCTCGAAAAAGTAAGGCTCTAATGATTATTACCGGATGCTTTATTCTTCTCCTTCTCGGTTTATCCGGTCTAGTTGGCGCAGGCGGTCTTCATTACTACTTTTTCTATAAGAAAAAACCAGCTCAAAAGAGAGTGCAGGAAACCACTGCTGCAAAAAACTCTTCCTCAGCTACTGAGACTCTGTCTAGGAAGAGAGCTGGAGATGAAACCACCGAAATTTTGGTCAGAAAAGTTGTGGAAAAATTTTATACAGCGCTGATGGACGGGAAATTCGAGGAAGCAGGGAAGTATGTTACGGCTCGGGCAAAAAGTGACTGGTTCTCACCGGAAATTCAAGGTCGGGGAGATGCACAGCTCACCGATTTTCAAATAAATTTAGTCACTCATGTTAGGCACGGCATATATGAAGTTATTGTGAAGGAGACTTATGAAGATTTCGAAGGAAAAAGTTATATCATGCTTTCCTGCTCTGTTATAAAAAAGGGAGACAGGTGGCTGCTCAATGATGTCAGGTTTGTAGGGGAGATTTTCGACATTAAACCAGATTCAGCTATAAACACAGTGGGCGAGTTCTTAAACGCCATGAAGGAAGGGAGAATGGGTGAAGCTCGCGGAATGGTGAGTGAAAATTTTATTAAAGACCAGGGAGAGGATTTCTTTACTCAGCTTGACCCCGACCTTTTTCAGCAATTTGAAGTTTTAAAAGCGGAGAAAGAAAGGAATTATTACTGGGTTTATACGAGGGAAGTATGGAACAGCGGTCCTGAAAATATGAAGTATAAGGTAATTGCCACCGAAGGTGGAATTTTTATCGACAGTATGACCTGGGCTGAGTAGAGAACTAAAAAAGCATTGATTTTATGAAGTCTCTTTCAAATTGAGGGTGAGTGACAAGATCTAAAGTTTTTACTGATTTTGCTATTCTTTCAGCTTCTTTTCTTAAAACTTTGTCCAGAAGAACAAGCAGAGAACCAGTTTTCGCGGTATTTCCCGCAAAACTCACTTTATCTTCCCATTCTTCAGGCAAAAGCCCGATTTTGACGAGTGAAGCTGCTTTCAAGTGGTAGCCGAAGGCCCCCGCTATGAAAACTCTTTGAATTTCTTCTGTTTTTAGGTCTGCTGCTTGAAGCAGCAGGTTTATCCCGGCTTGAATCGCTTCTTTAGCTAACTGGACTTGCCTGATGTCTTTCTGGGAAATGAAAATCTTTCTTTCGCCGTTTTCAAAAAGAATAAAATGTTTTTTACCGTTTTCTTCTCGGAGAAGTCTGCCTAAGTATCCTGCGGTTTCGGAAGAAAAACGACCTCTTGAATCAATTACTCCTTTTTCTCGAAGCTCAGCTACTATATCGATGAGGCCACTTCCACAGATTCCTCTAGGTTCATCTCCTCCAATTGTCCTTATCTTGGGACCATCTTCTTCTAGAGTCACCCCTTCAATGGCACCTTTCTCTGCTCTCATGCCGCAGGATATATTCATTCCTTCAAAGGCCGGACCTGCTGCTGTGGAGCAAGCGAGCGTTTCGTTTCTGGTTTTGAGAGCTATTTCTCCATTGGTTCCTATGTCGATGAAGAGAGTAGGCTCTTTATAGCTGCAGAGATCAGTGGCGAGAATACCTGCAGTGATATCTGCTCCCACGTAAGGTGAGATTGGAGGGAGGATATAGAGCTTAGCCTGAGGAAGATTTTTGAACCCTAGTTCTTTGGCGTCAATGTAAAGACTTCTTTCAATGAGCGAAGTATAAGGAGCTAGAGCCAACGGTACTGGGTCAAATCCCAGGAAAAGATGCATCATGCAGGTGTTTCCAGCCACAGCAACTTCATAGATGTTTTCGGGAAAGGCTTTATGTTTCTGGCATAAGCTTTGAATCATCTCACCCAGAGCTGAGACCAGCATTTTTTGAAGGCGGAAGAGATTTCCTTTTTCCCTCTTTACCTGGGTTATCCTGGTAACGACGTCATGTCCGTAAGTGACCTGAGGATTTAAGTCGGAGACAGTGTCCACTTCTTTTCCTGAATTTAAATCGACGAGCGAAACCACAAGAGTGGTTGTGCCGATGTCTATAACCAGCCCAAAGCATTTTGAGGTGGTGTCACCGTTTTCCACTGCACTTACCTTTCCATCTCTTAGAATGGCAGTGAGAGTATCTTCTTTTACCTCTTCAAACCCGGAGAGATTTAAGTCTTTCTCCAGAGAAAGTCCTTCTTTTTCAAAGAGCGCCTTCAATTCCTGAGCCAGCACTTTTTTGTTGGAAACGGCGATTTTATAAGCGGTTTTGGTGACATTTGGCCTTAAAGCTGACTTCTTACTCAAGCCTTCTGTGAGGATTTTGGCTGGTTGGAATGCTTCTTTCCAGAAAACCTCAACTTCTCCACAGACTCTGCACCGGCAGGCCAGACGAAACCCCTTTTCAATCCCTTCCTCTAGAGAAGTTATCTCAGATTCATCTGGGGGGAAGAGTTTACCTTTTGCTTTCACCAGGCACCGCCCACAGGTTCCATTACCGCCGCAGGGAAGCTCAAACTTAAACCCAGCCTTCAAAATAACTTCGGCCAGGGTTTTACCTTTTTCAATCTCGATTTCCTTTTTCTGGTTGTTGAAGGTGAGCTTAACCCGCACTTTCATACGCTTTCTCCTTGAGTTCTTGATAAACGGCAAGCACTGCTTCAACCGGAGTTTTCTCTGAGAGGCCTGCGCTTGAGCCAAATATAAATCCTCCACTTGAAGAGCAGGAAGAGACTATTGCAAGACTCCGCTCAACCAATTCCTGAGCTGATTTTTGGGGGTACGTTTCGAACTCTATGTTTCCCCAAAGAGTCAGTTTTTCTCCATACCTCCTTTTAACTTCTTCCATGTTCATCTGGGCAGATGGCTGAAGAGAATGAATCCCGTCAAATCTCAGATTGGCAATGTCCTTAAGAACCGAGTTTATATTTCCATCTGAGTGGTAAAAGACAGGCACGCCAAGCTCTTTGAAGGCGTGAACAGCTTTCTTTAACTGAGAGAAGATGAGGTCCCTTAAAACTCCGGGAGAGAGAAGGGTGTGGCGGTTGCAGGCGATATCGTCTGCAATGATTATCCCATCTGCTCCGCTCAAGATGCATCTTTTGGCTTTCTCGATGAGATTTTCTGTGACCTTTTGAGCTAGCTCAAGAACTTTTTTTTCGTCTTTCAAAACGAGGCGGCAGTACTCTTCAAAGGGAATGTGACTGAGTGAACCTTGAAATGGTCCCTCCACCAGGGCGAAGATGTAGAACTGAGTTTTCCTCCGCCACCAGTTTATCTCTTCTATTGCGAGCTCAAGAGGAGCTCCATAGGAAAATTTGGGGTTTGCTGCTACAACCACGATATCAAGCCCCAGAATCTCAAGAGCCTCTCCCTTTTCTTCATAGCTTTTACATGGCTTTCCGATTAACTTCTCGATAAAAGCGGGAGAGATGCAGATTTCTCCTTTGGGTACTGTTTCAGTCTTCTTATGCTCGATGGCCAGGGAAACAAGTTCACGATGGTTCATATTCAAAGACCGCAGACGTTAAAGCTCTGATATTTTCAAGAGGGGTTTTTGGACTTATGCCGCAGGCAGGGGAGAGGATACATATTCCTTTAGAAAGGGAGGATTTGGAAACTTTCCGCACCAGTTCAGGTGAGCTTCTTTCGAGGATGAAGGTGCTTACATTTCCCATAAGAACGAGATGCGGCAGCTTCTCTTTCAACTTTTTGGGGTTGACTATGGAGTCAAAACTGAAGGCTCCAAGCGGAGTTACATTTGCCAAAGAGTCTGCTATTATTTTCACATTTCCGCAGATGTGAACGATTACTGGCTTTTTTTCTTCATTGAAGCTGTTGGTAAGTTTTTCCAGATAGGGTTGAGCGAACTCTCTAAAAAGGGAAGGACCAAGGATTTCTCCAGTAGCAGTGGGATCGGCAATAACTATCACATCTGCTCCTGCGCGAAGTTGAGCTTTTCCAAAGTGAATCAGGCTTTCAGTGAGGAAGTCCAGGATTTCGTGGAGAGATTGTGGTTCTCTCCTCATTGCTTGAAAAAGAACCGTGGGTTCAATGAGGGAGGTGGCTAAGCTTATGGGGCCCACAAGGTTTCCCAGCAGGGGAAAGGAACTATCTCTCCTCTTTAAAAAGCGAATCGCTTCAAGGACCACGGGTAGCCGATTACTCTTTTCTGGTTCGGGCAAGGAAAGTCGGGCGAAGTCAGAAAGAGACTCGCAAGCGTACTTGGTGACGGAGGGTTCGCGGTGGATATCTCCCAAGTCTACCTGCGAGCCGAGGCTTTCCGCTTCCACGGTCATGCAAAAGGGAACACCTACATTTTCAAAGCCGGTAACGTAGGCTATTCGCTCAGCGATTTTGGCCATCTTTTCTGGATTGAGGTGAGATTCGGGCCCCGAGTAACCAGCTTTTTTCATCACCTCTCTTGAGGCTATAACCATCATTCCCCCAGGACAAACCACTGGAGGGCGGTCAACCTCCTCTTTTTTAAATGTTTTTTCCAGTCGCTCTTGCAGGTTCAAGTTTCCCTCCTATCTCAATCTTTCTCGGATTTTTTCTTTTTTAAGATTTTTGCCAATGAAAATTAAAGCAGGCTCTTGAGCTTCGCACTCTTCCAAACTCCACTTTTTCCCAGAAAAGTCAATGTAGAAAGAACCCTTTTTAGTTGAGGCAAACCCTTTTATCCTCAGCACCTCGCCTAGACTGCCCCTTTCAGCTTCTTCCAAAAGACTTTCGATTTTTTTCAAAGAGAAGGTAGCGGGAAGGGGAAGGGTTAGAGTTTCAAAGAGAGGTCCTTCCTTTTCGTTTATTTTTGGTTCATAAATTTTTTCCTTCCGAGTGTTGAGGACGATTTCCAAGGGAACTTTGGCTTTTTTTGTGCTCCAGATGAGAGCAGTGTTATTCCTTTTTCGGAGATCTTTCTTTATCTCTTTTACCTCTTCACGAGAGGAGAGGTCGGTTTTATTAATGATGATATTGTCAGCCATCTCTATCTGCTCTTCAAAGAATGCCCCAAATGCGGATAAGGAATCAAAGTAGGTAGAAGAGTCGATTAGAGTGATGATAGAGGAGATATCTATATCTGTTTCACCTTTTATTTCGTTTAGGGAGGCCAGAACCTGCGAAGGTTCGGAGATTCCTGAGGGTTCGATGAGAACCCTTTGGGGAGCGAATTGGGAAAGGAATCTGGGGAGTGTTTCCATCAGGTCTTTTTTGAGAGAGCAGCAGATGCAGCCATTGGGAAGTTTGAGCACCGACCCTCCACCTGTTTCAAGTCGCTTTCCATCAATATCTATTTCTCCAAAGTCGTTTACGACAATGAGCGTAATTTCAGAAGAAAACCTTTCTTTTATAACCTGCTTAATAAACGTAGTTTTCCCAACACCTAAGAGCCCTGTGACTAAATTGACCGATATTTTTTTGTCCATCTGACTAATGGCATTTCCCGTATTTCCTAGCTGCGTTAATCATAGTGAGGATGTTTTCCGGAGGCGTGTTTATGGGAATCTCGCACCCGCTTGAAAGGATAAAGCCTCCCGGATTGTCTTTAGCTTTTTCGATACACTCTTTGGACTCTCTCTCCACGTCTTCAGGTTTGCCTTTGAGCATGGTCTCCGCTGGTCTCACATTTCCAATGAGGCAGACTTTTTCTCCCACTTTTTTCTTGGCTTCCTGAAGGTCTATCACGTCAAGACTCAAAGCATCAGAGCCACTTTCAGCCATCGGTTCAACTATCATGGAGGTCTTTCCACAGATGTGGAGGATGCAGGGAAGTTGGGCTTCATGGATTTTATCCACGATTGGTTTGAGATAGGGAAGGACAAATTTCTTGAACTGAATTGGGCTGATGAGGCTACCGCTTCCTACTGGTTCGACAAGGACAGGTATACCCTTTGCTTTAAGGATAGCATCGATGAAGATTAAAGCGTTCTCCATTGAAAGCTGAAGCAGCTTGTGAACCAGCTCCGGATTTTTATAGGTTTCTTTAACGAAGTTTTCTGTTCCTCTTAAAGCTGCTGCTGTGGTGAAGGGACCCGCAAACACGCAGCCTACAAAGACCTCATCGCCCACCTTTTCATTGCAGAGGCTTGTGGCTTCCAGGTAAACGGGAAGGCGCCCATCTTTTCCAGGGTCTATCATTTTAACTTTATCCACATCCTCAGGGTTTTTAACAATTGGTTCATCGACCCAAGGAGCATCGTCTTCAGGGAAGAAAAGTTTTGTTCCCATAGCTTCTGCCAGCGTAGAGGTGGTGGAGAAGATGAAGATAAAGTCGTTTCCGTATTTTTTGAAGGCAGCAACGTGGGCTTCACCCATTGTCTTCCCATCCTGATTATATTCGGAAATTTTCACGCCGAGGATTCTAGCTGCATGGTTGAGAATTAAGGGGGCGCAGGGAATCCTGTCGATTGGTTTACCCTGGAGGAAGTTGGCTATTCTCTCTTTGGAGCTCATTTCATCGGCGAAAGCATTTTTCATCGTAAAATCACCTTCCTTTCCAGAAGCTCTTTTGCTTTTCGGACAGCTGCTGCAGCATTAGATGCATAACCGTCAGCTCCGATGTTGTCTGCAAAGCTCTGCGAGATGGGTCCTCCACCAACCATGACGATAAATCTGTCCCTTACATTTTTCTCTTTGAGGAGGTCGATTACTTCTTTCATTCCATCCATCGTAGTAGTCATGAGCGTGGACATGCAGATAAAGTTAGCGTCTACCTCGAGAGCTCTATCTACAAAACTTTGAAGAGGAACGTTTCTTCCTAAGTCGTAGATTTCAAAACCAGCTGTTTCAAGCATCATCTTGACCAGGTTTTTTCCAATATCGTGGGTGTCTCCTTCTACTACTCCGATGACTACTTTTGCTTTGTGAGAAACCTTTTCTGCCTTGAGATGAGGTCTTAACACCTCTAACCCTGCATACATAGCGTCAGAACACATGAGAATTTCTGGTACGAAGTATTCTTCCTTTTCATACTTATCGTTGACGATTTCCATACCTTTGGTGAGACCTTTCATGATTGCTTCGTAGGCATCTATTCCTGCTTTAAGAGCATCTTCAGCTGCTTTTTTGGCTCCTTCTTCATCCATTTCCACTACTGACTGGGCGAGGCGGTTCAAAATTTCTTCTCGTCCCTCCATTTCTTTCTCCTCCTTCCAAAAAAACAAGTATCCAAAGTTACAATTACCAAAAATATTTTTAAAATGCAAATAAAAAAATTTTATAATATAAAGTTGATTGGATGTGCATGTTTATGGTATTGGTGGAAAGTGTTAAAAGAACAAAGTAAAATTATGATTGAAGGGCCCGTAGCTCAATTGGCAGAGCAGCGGACTCATAATCCGTTGGTTCGAGGTTCGAGTCCTCGCGGGCCCACCAAACTTCGCTCCTTCGGACCTACGCTTGGCAAGCCATTAGTAGAGCGAAGTTTGC
>Ga0180901_1170_pt1 | contig 14788 bp, 16 predicted proteins | sample Deesub1362A_J573_FD_124299 | JGI IMG/M metagenome (GOLD analysis project Ga0180901, IMG submission 124299) | Unclassified bacterium JdFR-66
CTCGCATTTTTGCCCTCCAAATTATCTCAAATTTTTGAAAAAACTTAAAGCGGTATCACCATAAACTTTTTGTTTAAAGATTTTCTCATTTTCAATCTTCAATTTCGATGAATGCTCCAAAACAACAACTCCTCCCTCTTCCACAAGGAAAAGTGCTTCTTCCACAATCTCCTCTAATATCTCCGGGTTTATTTTATACGGGGGGTCGAGGAAAATCAAAGAAAACTTCTTTCCTTCCTTCCTGAACCTACTTAAAGCTTTTCGAACATCTTCAACTAGAACTTGAGACTTTGGCTCAAATCCGGTCTCCTTTAAATTTCGATAAAGATACTTGACCACAGAACTGTCCTTCTCTACAAAGACTGCACTTTCTGCCCCTCTAGAGAGTGCTTCTATTCCCAAGCTCCCGGCACCTGCAAAAGCATCCAATACCTTCGCCCCGCTGACCTTACTGGAAATTATATTGAAAAGCGCTTCTTTCACCCTATCTGAAGTAGGACGAACTCTTAAGCTCTTTGGCCTTCTAAGCTTTCTACCTTTTGCTTTTCCTCCAATTACTCTCATCCGTAAGAAAGCCAATCCAGACTTTTCTCAAACCTTCTCTTCAATTCCATAAACAAGAAGTATTTATCGGGTGAAGTGAGATCGTTCTTCTCCACCAATTCAAAGGCATCTTTTCTTGCTCTCAAAAGTAAAGGAAAGTCTCTCACAAGCTCTGCCACTTTTAAATCAGTTATTCCTGATTGCCGTATGCCAAAAATCTCTCCCTCGCCTCTTATCTTTAAATCCTCCTCCGCCAGCTTAAATCCATCTGAAATACGAGAAAAAACTTCCAATCTTTTCTTCCCCTCTTCAGTCGTGGGATCGCCAAAAAGGATGCAGTAAGATTTAAATTTTCCCCTGCCTATTCTCCCCCTTAATTGATGAAGTTGAGATAGACCAAAGCGGTCTGCGTCTTCAATTAACATCACTGTGGCATTGGGAACATCAATCCCCACCTCAATTACAGTTGTAGAGATGAGAATGTCCAGTTCTCCAGAAGCGAATTTTCTCATTATCTCTTCTTTTTCCTGATGCTTTCTTCTCCCATGCAGAATTTCTACCCTCAAATCAGGAAAAACTCTTTCCCTCAACCTTCTCGCTTCTTGATTAACCGCTTTTACCCTCAACTTATCAGATTCCTCGATGAGAGGACAGATTATATATGCTTGGTGCCCTTTCTCTACTTCCTCTCTGATTTTCTTATAAGCCCACTGCCTGTGCTTCTTATCAAGCACTACTGTCACTGTGTTTTCCCTGCTTCTACCCGGGGGGAGACTCCTAATGATAGAAACATCAAGATCTCCATATAAAGTAAGGGATAGAGTTCGAGGAATAGGAGTAGCAGTCATAACCAGAACATCAGTTGATTCTCCTTTCTCCCGAAGCTTAACTCTCTGCCAAACGCCAAATCTATGCTGCTCATCGATTACAACTAGCGCTAAAGACTTAAAGCTTACTTCTTCCCTCAACAGAGAGTGTGTTCCCACCACAATGTCTACTTCACCTTTTTTTATTTTTTCTCTTATCTCTTCCTTCTCCTTATTTGAAATACTTCCAGTAAGTATGGCCACTTTTACCGGTAAATCCCTCAGATAATTTTTCACTTTCTCGTAGTGCTGCCAGGCAAGAACCTCAGTTGGCGTCATAAGAGCAGCTTGATAACCACTCTGGCAGGCAATTAACATTGACGCTACTGCCACCACAGTTTTTCCAGAACCAACCTCTCCCTGCAGAAGTCTGTTCATAGGAAAAGGACTCTTTAAATCCTCCACTATTTCCTTTACCACTTTTTTTTGCTCACTAGTAAGTTCAAAGGGAAGAAAGGAAAAGAAATTCTTTAAAAGTGTGCCTTCAAAAGAGTATCTCTGCCATTTTTTTTCTCTTTTAACTTCCTTCTTCTTGAGAGCAAGACCAAGTTCAAGAAAGAACAGCTCTTCGTAAACGAGTCTTTCCCGAGCTTTTTTCAGCTCATCTTCTGTCTCAGGAAAATGCATAGCGAGTAGTGACCTTTTCCGGGAAAAAAATCTATACTTTGAGAGAAGATAAGAAGGCAAAATCTCAAAAACATCTGCATAAGAAAGGACTTCCCTTACCAGACGCCTTAAGCGGGCAGGCGAAATCTTTGCCGTTGCTTTGTGAATGGGAACGATTCTGCCTGTATTTAATCCTCTTACTTCCTCCTCCTCCAATATATCGAAAAAAGGGTTTTCCATCTGCAACCGCCCGTACTTAAATGCCACTCTGCCGCTCAGAGCAACTTTAATCCCTTCCCTTAAAACATTGAGTAAATAATCCTGATTGAACCATACACCCGTCATGTATCCGGTTTCATCAAAAAGAGTTACATAGATGAGAGAAAGGTTCCTCTTTATTTGTCTCTTTTTAGTTTCCTTAATCGTCCCCACAACTGTAACCTCTTCCCCAACCTTAACCCCTTTTACAGGAAGAATTTTTCTTCTGTCCAGATATCGATGCGGAAAGTGAAAAATTAAATCTTCAACTGTTTTAATCTTCAATTTTCCAAACTCCCTGCTTAAGAAACTTCCTACCCCTTTTAACGAAGAAATTGGCTTTTTCCAAAAAAAATAGTTTTTAACCTGAGTTAAAAGTCTTTCTCTTTCGCATTTTTCTTTTTCAACCTTTGATTCTCTTAGCCTCTTAGCTGCTCCCGAAAGATTACCAAAAAAGGAATTGCCCCCAAAAAACCAGTAACTTTCAGGGATTTTTTCCGCTAAATCTAAAAACTCAGAGCAGAGAGATTTTTCTTGGGACTTATGATTCCACATACCAGAAAAAGAGAAGTGCTCCTGGTCCCGTATAGGTACCTATTACACTCCCGATTTGGATTTGAGAAAAGACAAACTCTAAAGGTAAATTTAACTTCTCAAGCTCGCTTCTAAGCCTTTTTGCTTCTTCTATATCTCCCGCTGAAGAGAGAGCAATTTTAACCTTTTTTGCATCTTTAACTTTAGATTGAAAACTCCGAATAATTTCAGGGATCACCTTTTTTGCCCCTCTTACTCTCTTGTACGGAGCTACCACCCCATCTTCAAGAGTAAGTAAGGGTTTAATGTCAAGTAGTGTTCCCACCAGAGCTTGAGCTTTTCCAATTCTTCCCCCAAGCTCAAGATATTTGAGAGTAGAAAGATAACCGAGGGTGGAGATCTTTTCGCTAAGTTCATACGCCTTTTTTACCATCTCCTGAAAACTGCTCCCATTTCTTCGCATTTCAATTAAAGAGCGAAGAATAAGAGCTACGCCTCCTGAAATCATCTTAGTGTCTACAACTTCAACTGGAATATCCACTTCACCTCGCGCCGCTTCTGCAGAGCCAACGGTCCCAGAAAGTTTAGATGACAAATGGAGAGAAATTATATGAGTGAATCCCTGATTTTTTAACGCATTGTAAGCGTTTATGAAATCCGCAACCGTAGGCTGAGAGGTCTTTGGAAGTTCTGAAGCTTCCGCGAGACGCTGGTAAAATTCATCCGGCTTTATATCCATCCAATCTTTGAAAATTTCATCGCCAAATCTTACAACGAGAGGCACCATTAAAACATCATTTTCTTTGTAGTAACTTAATGGTAAATCGCAAGTTGAATCTGTGACTAATCCTACTTTTTCCATCACTCTATGCTAAAAATTAAAGGATAAAGTGGTTGTCCTCCCCATTTAATCTCCAATTCACAATGGGGGAACTTATTCTCAACCCACTTTTTAACCTTTTCCATTTCCTCCTTTCTTAATTCATCATTATAAAAGACTGTAATTACAGAGTCTTCCTCACTTACCATTTTTTCAAGTGTTTTTTTGAACACACTTAAAACATTCTTGCCTGTGGAGATGATTTCCCCATCAACAAGTGCTAGAAAGTCTCCCTTTTTAATCTTTTCCTTCCCCAGATTTGCATCTCTTACGGCCCTTGTCACCTCACCGCTTTTCACTTCTGAAGCTGCTTCTTTCATCTCTTCTGTTACTTCCCCTATCTCCCCCTCTCGAAAAGCTACTGCAGCCGAGATACCTTGCGGAATAGTTGCGGTGGGAACAATATAAACTTCCTTATCAGATAACTTCTGTGCCTGCTCACAAGTTAAAATTACATTTTTATTGTTGGGCAAGACTATTGCCTTTTTTGATTTCAACTGCTTCAGCGCCTCTAAAATCTCTGAAGAGCTAGGGTTCATACTCTGACCGCCGTTCACAACAATCTCTACTCCCAAGCTTTTAAAAATATCCTTTATCCCCTCGCCGGTAGCCACAGCGAGTAGCTTGGGTTTCTCATCCAGACTCGCTCTCTTCTCGATTTCCTCCCACATATTATTGATCTTTACCTCAGTAATTTCTCCTCGCCTTAAGCCACATGCCAAAGCTTTGTCAGGTTCATTTGTGTGAACGTGAATTCTAACCTGTCTTTCATCCCCTGCAACGACAATAGAATCTCCCAAGGCTTCAAGCTCTTCCTCAATCTCATCACGGTTTATCTTCCCCCCTCTCATCAAAAATTCGGTGCAATATTGAAACTTCGAGCTTTCCTCGACTAAGATAGGAGTACGAACAAAATCCCTCACTAGCTCTTCTTTTCTAAGCCCCTCTCCCCTCAAAAAGCCGGTAATTCCCTCTAAAATGACTACTAACCCAAAACCACCTGCGTCAACTACGCCAGCCTCTTTAAGTATAGGCAAGTATTCTGGAGTTCTTCTTAACGAATTCTTTGCACTTGAGAGTGCTTTTTCCAAAACCTCAATTAATGGGGTTTCTTTTTTCTTTAAATCTTTTACACCTCTGTAAGTATCTTTAATCACTGTCAGCATTGTGCCCTCGACAGGTTTCCTAACCGCTTGATAGGCAACTTCTTTCGCTCTCTTTAAAGAAGAAATAATGTCATCTGAAAAAAGTTCCTCCTTTTGAGAAGCCTCATCAAAAAAACCTCTTAGGATTTGAGAGAGAATTACTCCAGAGTTCCCTCTCGCTCCCCTCAAAGCCCCATAAATTATCGCTTTAGAAATCTCATCCATTCTAGTAGGAGCTCTTTGAATTTCCTCGACAACCTTCTCCATGGTTAAACGCAAATTTGTACCTGTATCTCCATCGGGAACAGGAAAAACATTAAGCTCATTTATTTCCTCCTCAGAGGATTTCAGAGAGAGATAAGCAACTTTTACCAGCTCAACAATGTCGCCAGCTTTGAGAGAGTTCTTCATCACTTACCTTTCTTAATTCCCTGCACAAAAACGTCCACAGTCTGAATCTCAATCCCAGTGTGCTTTTTTACCTCGTACTTTACTCTCTCAATGAGATTCCTCGCCACTTCAACCAAGTTAACTCCATACTCAACTACTACGTAAAGTTGAATTTTAATTTTTTCTTTTTCGGAAAGAACCTTGACTCCTTTTTTTAGTTTATCTCGGGACAAAATTTGAACAACTCCCGCTGTAAGGCTAGGATGGGCCATCCCCACCACCCCATAGCACTCTAAAGCTGCCAAACCAGCAAGTTCAGCTACGCAATCATGTGATATTCTTAAGTCTCCCAACTCCGCAAACTTCTTCCCCATATGCCAAAGCTGATTGTATCACATCGCTTCTTCCTTTATCTTTGAAAGAGCGTCACGCGCTGCATTTTGCTCTGCCTTCTTCTTACTCTCCCCAACTCCCTCTCCAAAAACCTTCCCTTTAATCAACACTTGAGCTTTGAATTTCCTAGCATGCATTGGACCTGACTCTTCAACAATACGATAAACAGGAGTATAAGAAAACTTGGATTGAGAAATCTCCTGAAGTTCACTTTTAAAGTCGCTCATGAAAGCTTCACCTTCAAGATAAGATTTAAAGTTTCTCAAAATCACCTTCCTTACGCTTCCCAATCCCTGGTCTAGATAGATAGCTCCAACCAGCGCTTCCAAAACCTCTGCTAAGATTGAAGACCTTGCTTCTCCTGAAAAATCAAGTTCATTCGCGCGGATAACCAGTTTCTCCAAACCCAAATTTTCACTTACCTGAGAAAGCGTTTCATCCTTTACAATCCCCGCTTTTAATTTTGTAAGCTCCCCTTCACTGAAGTGAGGAAATCTTTTAAAAAGTTCAGCTGCAATTACAAGATTTAACACAGCATCACCCAAAAATTCGAGTCTTTCATAGGAAAAGGAAATGGAATGTTTGTGGGAGTAAGAAGGATGAAGCAGAGCTTTAATCAAGAGTCCTCTATCTTTAAATTTTATCTTTAATTTTTCCTCTAAAAGAGATATTCTTTCCGCGAACCTCTTTTCTAACTCTTCCATTTTCTAAAAGCGAGACAAACATTGTGCCCCCCAAATCCTAACGAGTTGGAAAGCGCTACTTTTATCTCCATTTTCCTCGAATTATGCGGTACATAATCTAAATCGCATTGGGGGTCAGGATTGTCAAGATTAATAGTTGGGGGAGCAATACCATTATCGATAGAAAGAGCACAAACCGCTGCTTCCAACCCCCCTGCTGCTCCTAAAAGATGTCCTGTCATTGACTTTGTGGAACTTATTGCCACAGAGTAAGCGTGATCTTTTAAGACCTTTTTTATTGCTAATGTTTCGAACTCATCGTTATAGGGAGTGGAGGTTCCGTGAGCATTTATATAATTAACATCCTGAGGTGAAACACTAGCTTCTTCAAGTGCTAACTTCATAGCTCTGGCAGCTTCTTCTGCCCCAGGATCAGGAGCTGTGATATGATAAGCATCTGAAGTAGCTCCATATCCCACAACTTCACAGTAGATATGTGCACCTCGTGAAAGTGCTCTTTCTGAATCTTCCAAGATTAAAATTCCCGCTCCTTCCCCAATTACAAACCCATCTCTATCCTTATCAAACGGTCGGCTGGCTTTTTCAGGCTCATCATTTCTGGTAGAAAGGGCTCTCAAAGCAGAAAAGCCAGCTACAGAAAGTGGAGTTATAGCTGCTTCTGCTCCTCCGGCAATCACTATTTCACACTGACCTCTCTTTATAGCTTCAAATGCCTCTCCAATAGCATGAGCACTCGATGAACAGGCTGAAACAGGACAGTAACTTATTCCCTTCAAGCCAAGATAAAGCGAAATATTGCCTGCTGCCATATTTGCTATCATCATAGGAATTAAAAAAGGACTCACTCTCCTTACCCCCTTCTCCAGCAACACCTTATGCTCCTTTTCTAAAGTCGCTAGCCCACCTATCCCTGAACCAACAATAACACCCACTTTTGAAGAATCTCCTTCATCCAGCTTCAGCTTGGAATCCTCCAAAGCCATTTGAGTTGCTACAATGCCAAACTGAGAAAACCTATCAAGTCGTCTGAGCTCTTTTTTTTCAAAATAATCACTCGGCTCGAAATCGCGGACTTCACCTGCTATTTGGGAGGGAAAATCTGTAGGGTCAAAATGAGTAATTCGCGAAATTCCTGATTTTCCTGAAATAATTGAAGACCAGAAACTATCCTTACCAATTCCATTTGGAGCAATTACACCAATGCCCGTAACTACTACTCTTCTCAACTAAATCACCCCCAGAGAAAGAAAAACTTCCTTCACACTAGAAATCTTCTTCACTGCATCTACTTTCTCACCTGAAAAAATCAATCCATCCTCAACATCGCCTGCCTGAGCTAAAAGAAGAGCATCTAAAATGCAAAACCTCTTTGAGCAACTTCTTAAACATTTTCTACAATTGAGAATTATTTTAGGAGTAAGTTCTGCTCCTGATTTTAACCTTTTTATAAAGGAGTTCTCCAATGCTCGAGCAGGAAGTCCCGCAGGGCTTTCTATTAAAATACTAGATTCAGAGGTTGAATTTATTAAATACTTCTTCCAATCAATATGAGCACTTGACTCTTCCGTCACAGCAAGAAGGGTTCCTATCTGCACTCCAGAAGCACCATTTCTAAAAGCTTTTTCTATATCATCTCTACTCATAATTCCTCCAGCAGCAAAGACTGGAATACGTAAGGACTTGACAATTCCTTTAAGTAAAGAGAGGAGAGAATTATTTGTCCCCAAATGCCCGCCTGCTTCTTTACCTTCAACAACTACCGCATTGGCACCCATCTTTTCAGAAAGAATAGCCGCTTTTAACGAAGAAACGATAGGAATTACCGCTACTCCAGCGTCCCTAGCTAGCTTAAAGACTTCTCGAGAAAAACCCGCTCCTACCAATAAAGCTTCTACCTTTTCCTCTAAAGCCACTTTTACCATCTCTAAAAAGTTGCTCAGAGCAACCATTAAATTCACCCCTAGCGGTTCCCTGGTTAAGCTTCTAGCTTTTCTAATTTCCCTCCTTAACTCATCGGGTGTGAGACCAGAACCACCCAACACCCCTAATCCTCCAAGATTAGAAACAGCAGACGCTAAAGGAGATAGAGAAATCTTGACAGCCATTCCACCTTGAATAATAGGTATCCCTAATTCAAAGGTGCCAAGAGTGAGAGGAGAATTCAAACTCTCTCCTCAATAAACTTTACAGCTTCCCCAACCGTTCTAATCTTCTGAGCTTCCTCATCTGAAATCTCCAGGTCAAACTCCTCTTCTAAAGCCATAATTAATTCAACTAGATCAAGTGAGTCGGCTCCTAAATCGTCAACAAAAGATTTCTCTGGAGATATCTTATCTTCATCCACATTCAGCTGTTCTGAAATAATTTCCCTGACTCTTTCATAAACCTCCCCCATATAAATCACCTCTCAAAAATTTTTGCTCATTAAACTATAGAACCAACCCCCCGTCAACGCTGATTACGCAGCCTGTTATATAACTCGCCTCATCAGAAGCGAGAAATGAGACGCAAGACGCCACCTCCTCTGGCTTTCCAAACCTATAAAGAGGAATTCTTTCTAAAACTTTAGCTTTTAAATCCGGAGGAAGCTTCTCTGTCATCTCAGTTTCAATAAACCCTGGAGCAAGAGCTACAACTCTTATCCTCTTCCTTCCCACCTCTTTAGCAAGAGACTTGGTAAAACCAATTAAGCCTGCTTTGGAGGCAGCATAATTTGATTGTCCTGGATTTCCATAAATTCCAACCACAGATGAGATGTTAATAATACATCCAAAACCCTGCTTTAACATATACTTTAAAGCGAAACGAGAACAGTTGAAAGCTCCCTTCAAATTGGTCTCTAAAACTTCATCCCACTCCTTCTCTTTCATCCTCAAGAGAAGATTATCGCGGTTCACACCTGCATTGTTGACCAAAACATCTAAACGCCCATAAGTATTTAAAACTGCTTCGATTAATTTCTTTGCTTCTTCTTCCTTTCCCACATCAGCAGGGAAAATTTCTGCTCTTACTCCTCTCTTTACGACCTCTTCCTTCACCGCTTCAGCCTTCTCCCTGCTCGCACGATAATTTATTGCCAAGTTTGCACCCTCATCAGCAAATCTTAAAGCTATAGCCCTACCAATGCCCCTAGAAGCTCCAGTCACTAAAACTACCTTGTCTTTATGTCTCACTTAACCCACCCCACTTCAACAAAGTATTTTTCAAAGTTAATTCATCCTCCACATTTACAACTGCAGATGAATCTAAAGTTTTTTTCACCAATCCTTCCATTACTTTTCCTGGACCCACATCAAAAAAAACATTTACGCCTTTTTTGGAAAGATAGAAGAGAGTTTCCGTCCACCTTACAGAAGAGAAAATTTGGCTTACCAGAAGTTCCTTTATCCTTCCCGGATTTTTAACTTCCTCAGCCACTACGTTCATTATCACAGGAATTTTAGGAGACTTAAAACTTACTTCTTCCACCACGTTTCTAAAATCTGAAGCAATTTCTCTCATATAAGAAGAGTGAAACGGTCCTTCCACATTTAATTCTACTGCTCTACCTCCCAGGCTCTTCACCAAATCCCTTGCTTTTCGCAAAGCTATTTTTTCACCGGAAAGGACAAATTGCTTTGGCGTGTTGAAATTTGCCATTTCCACCTGCATCTTCTCTGAAATTTCTTTTACCTCTTCAAAACTCAACCTTACAACAGCCAACATTCCCCCATCTACTTTCTGCGTTATCTCACTCATAAGCCTAGCTCTCTCTTTAATCAATTTTAACCCATCCTCAAAACTGAAAACTTCTGCTGCTGCTAACGCTGTATACTCCCCTAAGCTATGTCCGGCGACAAAATCAGGTTTAACCCCATTCTCTCTTAAAAGTTGGAAGAGAGCGTAACTTACAAGGAAAACAGAAGGTTGAGCATTAACTGTCTTACTCAACTCTTCAGATGGACCCTCAAAAATTATCTGCAAGAGAGAAGGCGAATATATCTCTTGAGCTTTCAAGAAAATGCTTCTTACCTGGGCAAACGAGTTAAAAATCTCCCTCCCCATACCTACCTTTTGACTACCCTGTCCCGGGAAAAGGAAAGCCTTCTTCAAGATAGTATCTTTCCCCCTACCTTCTTTATGGCTCTCTGGAACTCCTCTAAAATATCCTCAATGATTTCCTTTACAGGCTTGATATCTTTAATTAAACCCGCAATCTGACCTGCCATTACCGAACCTTCCTCAACATTCCCCTCCCTAGCTGCTAAGCGCAAGCGTCCTACCCCCAGCTCTTCAATCTCTTCCTTTGTCTTTTTTCCGTCTAAAAAATCTCTTTCCCACTCTTCGTAAATTCTCGTGAGCTTATTTTTAATCACTCTTACGGGTGCTCCTATACTCTGCCCTGTAACGACCGTTGCTCTGTCACCTGCTTTAACCAAAGCTTCCTTGTAATTTGGATGAACCGTGCATTCCACCGAACAAACAAACCGGGTGCCCATTTGAACCCCCTCTGCACCTAAAGAGAGAGCAGCCAGAAAACCTCTCCCATCAGCAATCCCTCCGGCAGCAATTACAGGTATTTCCACAGCGTCTACAACTTGAGGAACTAAAACCATAGTGGTTAGAGAACCAACGTGTCCACCTGCCTCCGTTCCCTCAGCAATCACCATATCAGCACCTTGCTTCTCTACTCTTTTCGCCAGAGCTACTGAAGGAATCACAGGCAACACTTTAATACCTTTCTCCTTTAAAGAAGAAATGAAAGGACCAGGATTTCCAGCTCCTGTAGTCACCACAGGAACCTCTTCCTCCATGACTACCTGGAAAAGTTCTTCAATATGAGGTTGAAGTAGCATCAAATTAACACCAAATGGTTTTTTCGTTAACTTCCTCGCTTTTCTTATCTCCTCCCTTAAAACCTCTGCGGGCATAGAGCCAGCTCCTATAACCCCTAATCCCCCTGCATTAGATACGGCAGCAGCCAACTCAGCAGTAGAAACCCAAGCCATACCACCTTGAATGATAGGGTAATCAATACCTAAAATCTCACAAATCCTGCTTTTTATTCTCAACTTAACTCCCCTCCTTACTCCATCTGACTATATTGGCGCCCCAGGTCAAACCAGCGCCAAAAGAGGCAAGGAGCAAAAGGTCTCCTTTACTTAAACCCTTCGCCTTGCGTAAATCTTCTAAAGCTAAAGGAATTGAAGCCGTAGAAGTGTTTCCTACTCTATCAATGTTTACCACCATCTTTTCATCAGGAATATTTAAATTTTTCGATATAGCATCAATTATCCTTTTATTCGCCTGATGAAATATGAAATAATCTATGTCCTCAATTGATAATCCTTCTTCACTCACTACTCTCTTAGTCACCTCAGCTAGAACCCTTACCGCCCACTTAAAAACTTCCCGCCCATTCATCTTTATAAAATGCTTCCTCTTACTTACGGTCTCAAAACTAGCAGGAAGTCTTGAACCACCTGCGGGAATGTAAAGCAACTCATTTCCCCTCCCGTCCGCTCCCAAAACTGAAGAAATCACACCGAAGCCCTTTTCTACTTCTCCGAGAACGACCGCTCCTGCCCCATCACCAAAGAGAATACAAGTGGTTCTGTCACTCCAATCAACAAAGGCTGACATTTTTTCTGCCCCAATCACCAAAATATTTCTGTAAAAACCTGCTTTTATAAAGGAAGAAGCAACTGTAAGCGCATAATTAAAGCCTGTACACACAGCTTGAACATCGAAAGCAGGTATACCTTCTAATCCAAGTTCTTTTTGAACCAAACAAGCAGTGGCAGGAAAAACATATTCTGGAGAAGCTGAAGTAAGCACAATGCAGTCAATATCTGAAGAGTTAATCCCAGCATCCTTTATTGCTTTTAAGGCTGCTTTTGCTCCCAGTTGAGAAACACGCTCTTTCCCGGCAATCCTTCTCTCCCTAATTCCGGTTCTCTCTATTATCCACTCATCGGAAGTTTCGACCAGTTTCTCAATCTCACGGTTTGAAAGAATTTTCTCGGGAACATATGTGCCCAACCCCAAAATCCCGGGATTCATTTTAACGAATTAACCTTATCCTCCACGGAGGCCAGTAAATTAAAAAAGCCTTTCCAATCACCCGATTTATTGGTAATGGACCAAAATACCTGCTATCTGCGCTATTGGGTCTATTGTCTCCCATAACAAAAATATGATCCTTTGGAATTTTTAAAGGACCGTAGTTACTTCGGTCGGGTGCACTTATCTTATACGATTCCTCCAAAAGCTTCCCATTTATAAAAACACTGCCTTCCTTTACCTCAATGGTCTCCCCTGGCAAGCCAATTACTCTCTTGATGTAATCTTTTCCCGAATCCCCAGGAGGAATAAAGACTACAATATCTCCTCTCTTAGGCTGAGTAAATTTATAAATAAATTTATTTACCAAAACCCTGTCCTGAGGCATCAGAGTGGGTTCCATAGAGCCTGTAGGTATCCAAAAAGGATGTATTATGAAACTTTTTACTACCCAGGCGATAATTACAGCCGTAACTAAGAGAAGGGGTAACTCTCGAAAGAATGTAAATGAACTCTCTCTTTCCTTTGTCATCTCCATGACTTTTAAGTTTTCTTTGAAGGGCTTCTCTTTTCTTTCACTCTTGTCGCTTTTCCAACTCGCTGGCGAAGATAGTAAAGGCGTGCTCGCCTTACATCTCCCCTTCTCACAACCTCAATTTTGGCAATATTTGGAGAGTGAAGAGGGAATATCCTCTCTACACCTACTCCAAAAGAAACTTTCCTCACAGTGAAAGTTTTGCGAGAACCCTCTCCCTGAACCTTAAGTACAGTTCCCTGGAAAACTTGGGTTCTTACATTCCCCCCTTCAACAACTTTATAATGCACTCTCACTGTATCTCCAGGGAAGATCTGGGGCAAATCTTCCCTTATCTGTTGTTTTTCTATCGCTTTTATCTCCTCGCTCATAACTCCTCCCATAAAGAAGTTAAACGTATGGGATTATAACACATCTTCCCCTCATTAGTGGCACCATTTTTAAATCTTTTCTACTGAAAAGGTTTAAAAGTTTTAGAATGAAAATATCCGTGAAAGAAAAGGCACTTTTAAATCAATGGCATTTTCAGTGCAGAGTTCATGACAACAGTAACAACGAATGCATTTGTCGTAATCAAAAGTGGGAAAAGGTGAGAGAAGTATAGCTTCAGCGGGACAATTCCTCTCGCAAACACCACACTTTGTGCACCTTTCTTTAAACCCTATATAAGGAAAGGGAGTAGTATGCTTGCGAATTCGGTGCCTCAAAAAAGAAGGCATTCTATCAAATAAATCTGGAGGTGGGTGTTTAAAATCGGACACAATTGCCTCTTTTAACGAAACGCCAAGTATTTCAACTTTCTCTCCACTTATCAAGCCTTCATTTTTAGCTGCCAGATTTGTGTAAATTTCAAGCGGATTGAATCCGCAGATTTGAGAAGCAACCCAATCTACAGCTAAACCGTTCTTCCCAGCAATTATATATCCTAAAAAGCGAGGCTCTCCTGCTGAAGGTCCATTTCCCTCCATTGACACTACTGCATCTACCAGGCTCAAGCGCGGCTCAGCCACTTTATAAATGTCTAAAAGAAGATGAGCAAAGTCTATTCTCCCAGAAACCCTGAGGTGAAATTCAGCTTTCTGCATTCCCGGAACCAAACCAAAGAGATTTTTTACAGCACATGTCAACTTCATAAACCCATGCGTTTTAAGTTTTGGAAGAGAGATAAGGCCATCGCATTCAAGTGCTTTCTTGCCCAATTTCAAAAATCTGTATTTGGCACTTTTCTTCACTTCAACTAGCTTTACCTCCCCATCCAGTAGAACAAAAGGAATCTGAAGTTCCTGGCAAACTCTTCCTATTCCCGTTACTTGAAGTATTTTCTGAAGGTTCTGAGGAGTGTTTCTACCTCCCGGACTATCACCCACTACTGGAACGCCACCTGCTTTTATAACCTCTTCAGCCACAACTTTTAAAAAGTTAGGATGGGTAGTTACTGCTTTTTCAGGAGGCGAAGCGTTCAAAAGATTTACCTTTAAAAATATCTTTTCCCCGCGACGAACAAAGCGAGCTATACCACCTAAATAATTAATTGCTCCATTTATGGCAACGGAAAGGCTTTCTTTTTTATAAGTTGAACACTTAACAAGAGATACTTTGTGGACCAATTAATTCATATGGCTCTTCTCAAAAAGTTTAAGGAAAGAGATTAACTGCTCAGGGTCAGGGTTGCCTACTTTCAATAGCTCTCCATTAAAAACATAAACCGGCCCTTCGAAATCTTCCGGTAGTTCAACGTTTTCACGATCTATGTTAACAACCTTTAAGCGAACTTTAGGAAGCAAAGTTTTAACAATAGAAGCTATGTCAAGAGCTCGTAACGACTCTTTGCAGTTGTCATGAACATAAATTACGAGCTCAGACACTTCTAACACCTCCATCACCTTATTCAT
>Ga0180901_1151_pt1 | contig 14551 bp, 23 predicted proteins | sample Deesub1362A_J573_FD_124299 | JGI IMG/M metagenome (GOLD analysis project Ga0180901, IMG submission 124299) | Unclassified bacterium JdFR-66
TCATGGCAGGTGGTACTACCGGATTAAGACTAGACCGTACTTGAGAAAGAAGTTTTCTTAACCGGCTGCAATATGGACTTCTGAAAAATTGAACGCCGGGGTGGGCACCTATAATTTAATTATTGAATCCGAAAAACTTAAAAGATTAAAAAACAAGTTAGTTTGTGGACATCCACAACTATGAGGGGAGATTGAAGAGAGAAGAGAATCTGCTTAAAAGATCAAAAATAGTCAAAGAGAACAAAGAATTAATCTTGGAGTTCAAGAAAGAGTTGATAGCTGCTGGAATAAGCATTCCAAGAGTTGTAAGGTACATGCAGACCTTAAGAGTGATATCTCAGATCGTGAACAAACCATTCAGCGAGTGGGGAAAAGATGACTTGGTAGAGGTTCTTAGCGTTATAGAGACCCGTAACTACACTATTCAGACAAAGAACGAGTTCAGAAAGGGGATGAGAAAATTCTTCAAATGGCTGAAAGGTGAGGAGTGGAAGCCTTTAAAGCTGCTCAAAGGAGACAGGAAAGATAAAAGAAAACCGGAAACTCTGACGGAAGAGGAGATAATTGCGATGATCGAAGCTGCCAATCATCCGAGAGATAAAGCTTTCATCGCTCTTGCTTATGAAGCTGGATTGAGAATTGGGGAGTTAGCAGGGTTAAAGATAAGGGATGTGACTTGGAACGAAAGGGGAGCGAGAATAAGGGTTAGGGGTAAAACTGGTGATAGGGTAATTCCAGTTGTTATGGCTGCCCCCTATCTCAGGAGATGGCTTGATGTGCATCCTCTGAAAGACCCTGACTCTTACGTTTTCTGTAGCTTGAGTCAGAGAAACTTTGCCGAGCCACTGGAGTACCAGAGCTTAACGAGGATGGTCAAGGATGCTGCAAGGAGAGCTGGGATTAAGAAGAGAGTGTATCCTCACATTCTGAGACATTCAAGGGCTTCGAAGCTTGCTAACTACCTAACGGAATCCCAAATGAGCCAGTATTTTGGATGGGTTCAGGGAAGTGATATGCCAAGGGTTTACGTCCATCTTTCGGGCAGAGACATTGAGAAGGCCATCTACAGGATGTATGGTATGGAGGAGGAAGAGGAGGTGAGAGAGGAGGTTAGGCCAATTAAATGTCCAAGATGCGGATACGTGAACGCTCCAACAGATAGATTTTGCGGGAGATGTGCCTTAGTGCTTGACGAGAGGGAGAGGCTCAAGCTTGAGATGGAAGAGGCAAAGGTTGCAAGCGAAATGCTAAACGCAATTCTGCAAGATCCCTCTACAATCGAAAAACTGAGAGAAATGATTGCTTTTGTGGAGAAAATTAGGGAGAATCCAGAGTATATTAGGATGTTGATACAGTTGAGGGATGAGTTTGAAGTGTAACTAACTGATGAACTTTTTAGTTCTAAATAACATTGATTCTGCATTCTATATTCATTCTATATTCATCCACATTGAATTCTATATCGAATTTTGAGACAACTTACGCAAATATTATTCTCTACATCAAAAGCTTTCGTTATAAATAACTCGCAACTTCTTTCAGAAACATTAGAAACTAGAGAGTAAGGTTTAGAGTTTCTGAGAGTTTGATCTAAAAAATTAGTTGTCAAATTATTTCTCAAGAAACTTGATGAGTTTTTTGAGAAAATCCTTGATACTTTACGAGGCTCTCACCTTCAATAGCAGATTTGGTGAAATTTCATCGAAAAGCTTCTTTTTAACTTTGTTTAAAAATCTTAAAAAATCCCATCCCAAAGCTCGCCTTTGCTCCCGCTCCAATCAGCTCGCCTATTGAAAGCAACTTGAAAGCGCTTTCGTCTGCATGCACTAAATATGTTGCAAAACCTGTATAGCCATAAAACCGTCGGATGCTACTTCCTGTACCACCTCTTTTAGACCTATGGGTCAATCTATGATGCTTCCATCTTGATTCCACTATTTTATCCTCACATTTATAATCGGGCACAACCCCCTCGCCATACTCGTTAACGTACAGTATCAGCCTTCTACGAACCATGTGGATAAGGTGGTTCAGAGTTATGGGAACCTTCGCTTCAATTGGAGTCAGAAAGTCAATCTTGATGATATCAGATTTCCTTCCTGCAATTTCTCCAAGATCCACGGTTTTAAGATTGCTCATTTTTATGCTTTCTCCATCGTACACCTCTTTTCCGGAAAAGTGGTCAGTTACACTCTCAATACCTTTTTAGAATAACATCTCAAATTTGCCAGAGGATTGCTTTTTTTAACAATCTAATTTCATAATTTTGCAATCTGATTTCAGTTTTCTGAAAGCTTATTTTGAAAAATAAGCAGTGGAAAAGGCTTAAATAACCTATTGGAGCGCCAAAGTGGCAGTGATAAAAATTAAAACGAGATGGCGGAGGTGAAGAAATGAAAAAGGTTGCAATAGTATTGGTGGTAATTGCCACATTCGCGGCGGTTATAATGCTGATAAATTACACAAATTCTGAACCAAAGGTAGTAGACATTACCTACGATTACGTTGTAACTCAAGGCTTGGCAGAATCTGGGATGGAGAAGGTGGAACTTAATGGAACTTTATGGAACTCCGGAAATAATGAGGCAAGGAATTTGGAAATTACCGCACTTTTCATAGATGAGCATTATGGCAAAATTGCTGAAAAACCCATAGGGGTGGAAGACAACCTGCTGCCAGATGAGCAAATCAACATTCATGCTGAATATTTCAGGGAAAAAACGATTCCAAAGACTGCAGTCAGAGTAAAAATAAAGGTTGAATGGCTGGAGGATGGGCAGAGAAAGGTCAGAATTTTGCCACCAGTTAAACCATCTGTATCAGCAGGTCTGGTTGACTTTAAAGAAAACGTAGGCAGATACCATGACCGTTTCGTTTTAGAACTTATTCCCAGCAAACAAGGGGATTACGAGGTAATTTATCACTTCAAAGAAAATAATAGAACTGCGAGCTGTGGGGATGAAGTGTTCTACAACGCAAGCGATGAAAATCCAATAACTATCATTTTTCCGATAAATGAGAGCTCTTATGTGGAATATCACATAGAAATCTTCGCTCTGGATGGAATGCTTTTACATGTATCTTCTCTTTCGAGCAGTGTTGTTGATGAGGTGAGGAGGTGATTGTTTGAGGAAGATTCTTTTGTGGATTCTCCCATTCGGATACCTTTTCTTGTTTCTTTCCTTCGACATATTGATGGGCACGTCGGAGTTTCTTCAGACGTTTAGAAGAATCGTACAAATAATACTTCCAGCTTCTACAGCAACTCTTATATTTTACATAATCTCAAAAAGAAGAACGGCTATTCCGATTTTATTGCTAATCGGAATGATTTTGGCGATGTTCGAAACGATTTTTCTTCTTCGCTCATACCATTCGATACCAATCTTTGAGAAATGGCTGAATGCCAAGGATTTCGTTTTAGTCACTCTTACAATTGCCTTACCCTATTCAGTTATTGGTTATCTACTCAGAAAAAAGGGATTTGAATTTGATGAACTGAAATCGGAGGTGGTAGAGTGAAGAAGCTGGTTTTAATTGGTTTAATTGCACTATTGGTTGTGGGATTTACGAGTGATGCTGTAAGAAGTGTCCTGTCTTTTATGGCTGAAAATTCCGAGATTAAAATCGGATGGGCTGAGTTCAGCGATTTAAACAGCATAAAATGTAGCTACAGCATGTTTACAGGCACAGAGGGAAGGATAATCAGAGCTGAAGAAGGCGATCGCATCCAGCTTAATTACAGTGTTACTGTAAGTAAGGGTAGCATAGAAATAGAGGTCAGGGATCCAGCTGGAGGCATTCTATGGAAGCATAAATTTGAGAAAGGGAGTTTTGCAGATAGCTTGAATATAAGGATAAATCAGAGCGGATGGTACAGAGTTATTGTTAAGGGAGAGAATGCTGGAGGGAGTTTTGACATCAGCTGGAAGGTTAAACGGAATTAAGGTGGTTGTATGATAGAAGTCAGGAATGTCACAAAAAGCTTAGGTGGAAGAATTATTTTGAACGACATCAGTTTTGAAGTCAGGAAAGGAGATATCTTTGGCTATCTCGGCCCAAACGGAGCAGGTAAGACTACAACAATCAGAATAGTTCTTGGGTTGCTAAAGCCAGATTCGGGAATTGCATTGGTGATGGGAAAAAATCTTGCTGAAGATGATGAGGCAAGAGGCAAGATTGGAGTTGTGTTGGAGAATGATGGGTTGTATGAAGATCTCTCTGCCTACGATAATCTTGATTATTACGCTCAGCTTTACGATGCTCCAAGGAAAGAAAGAATTGAAGAGCTGCTAAAATTTGTCGGACTTTATGATCGCAGATATGAAAAGGTAGGGTTATTCTCAAGAGGAATGAAAAGGAAGCTTGCAATAGCGTAGCTCATTACGGCGCTCTTTTTCCTTTCTCATCCCACCACCCGTATGTAATAAAGCCCGAGTATATGATTAGGATAATCAAAACCAACATAATCCCCCGTCTCATAATTCTCTGTTTCATAAATCACACCCTTTACACTATACAATTTCAGCTGAGCATTAAATAAATTACCTTTTTTGTCCATAGAAAAGGAAATAATATGTTTTTAAGATTTTGGATCCGCAAGTTAGGAAAGGTTCGCTAGGAGGACACATTTATCTCCAAAGCTTGCATAATAATTGTGAATGTATAATAAAGTAAGATAACTTATTATTCAACAATTAAACCAATTATTCCAGATTTTTGCCATGGAGAAATTTTAATTTCATTTTTCCATCCTAAATCATCTCTCTGTTTTTTAAACTTTTTAAGCGGCACTTCACTACTATATTGCAGTTAATAGAAGTTTGATCGTATTGGCCCATTTAAACCGTTAATTGCTCTCATCGTAACCGTTGAGGCACCCGTTAATCCAAAGAACTTCCAAGAACTATTACTACTTTTCAACCTTTAACTCTGGTGGATCACGAAGATTCGCTACAGGTAAGATAAAACCTTTATTTCTCTAGCTTTCTGAGTAACATAATTTGCAATTATTTAAGGATCAGAAGTGTCAATGGCGAATCAACTATTGCATGAGCAATCCATGGCGCTACAATGTTATTATTCGTCTTATAAAAAATGATTCCTAAAAATATTCCACCAATAAAGCCGATTAAACCATATATTAAACAATAAAGAAAAAGCCAACCATTAGCATAGGCGGGAATAAAATGAACTAATCCAAATAAAGTAGATTGAATAATTATAGCTAAGTAGAGAGACGTTATTTTTTGTAATTTGTTTTGAATAAATCCTCTGAATAAAAGTTCTTCTGCTGGTGAAAGCACTACGAAGGCATAAATTGTTTGAAAAATATAGTTGAGTGGAAATGAGAAATTATACATGAAGAAATTACTTATTGTTTCGGGTCTACCGCTAATTTCTTCCATTACGCTGGGAACTGTTAATTCGATTATTAGAAAAATGAAGTAAAATCCTAGGAAAGCTGTTAGAACTCCGATTCCGACATTTCTTAAAAAGTTTTCCTTCTTAATACCTAGGGAATCTAGACCCCTATCTCGGATAATGGTTTCATAGAAAATTAATATAGCTACAATAGGAAATGCCATGGAATATAAACTGTTTTACTTGTTTTGCTAAACATGTTTATAAATATTGAGAAAAGAATAAATCCCACAATTAAAGTTATAACTAAACCTAGGTAAAACCGTCTACTATGCTTCCTAACCTTCCTTCTATGTTTACCAATCCTCAGTAAATTTGTTTTGTTTTTCATATTCATATTATATCACTATCTTTTTACATATTTTCTTACTAAAATCCTTGCTTCATAGGAAGGCAGGGTTATCTCAAAGTTGTTTGGATCATCAATTAAAAACGTTCATTATTTAAGAGATCGTATAGCACTTCGCCCTTCTCAAAAGGAATTTTGAGTATGCTTGTGGCATTTCTTTCTTGAAAATTTGCAATAACAATCACTTTTTCATTTTCGTATTCTCTCAAATAAGCAATAACCTCATCTCCGCCTTTCCATACATTTTCTATTGTTCCCTGTTTAATTGCTTTGTATTTTTCTCTTATTTTCAGCAATTTTTTATAAAGGTTGAACATTTCCAGATTAATTGAGCTAGTATCTCCATCTGGAAAGATTTCTCTATGATAAATGTGGGGAAATCCCGGAATAGTAGTGATCAAAACCGCTCCAACTTTATGTAGTTTTGGGTTCTTTTCATAGAATTGTTAGCCAAAATCATGCGTCATCAAAAATCTCCCTCTCGGCTTTCCATAGGATAGGCACTCTTTCTTAAAAAAGCCTACAAAATCCTTAGAAGTGAGTTTTCCAGCTATGATATCTCGCATAAAACATTTACCAAATTCATAAGAATAGGAGGCATCAGCGTGTTCATTCAGTTCTGGTAAAGCCATAGAGCAAGGAATGGGGTTAGGAATTGGACAACCTCCTTTTTCTTTAACCCCGGCACTGTATAAATACACTCTCCCAAGATATGCCCATTCAAGATACAACGCTTTATTCCCAATGGCAGATTTAATGCTTTTGAGCAAATATTTTGAGTTGTGTTCTCCCTCTACAGGTTGGGGACAATCTGGAATAGTCTCGTTGCAATACATCGTTCCTATAGCATCCACTCTCCATCCATCAATGTCAAATTCATCAACATAATACCTGGCTATTTTGGTAAAATATTTTATCACCTCTGGATTTGCTCTATCTACAGCATATCCCCATTGTTTATAAGGCCAACAGAAAGCTAAATTTTCATATTTATCTCTAAGAATCCAATCTTTGTGATTTTCGTAAATGTATCTGCCAAGCCCTGTATGACCAGTAACCAAATCTAAAATTACTTTCATTCCGTAACTGTGAGCTTTTTCAACGAATCGTTTGAAATCTTCCTTCGTTCCTTTTGCTGGATCTAACTCATAATAATCTAAAATATAGTATCTGCTTAAAGGGGTTCCAGGCTTATACTTCCAGATAGGTGTTAGATAAATTGTCTTTATTCCCATCTCTGCCAGCAAAGGAAGCATTTTTTCCTGTTCTTTGAAGGTGAGGGTTCCTTTCTTGCTGGGCTGTATCATTTCAAACAAAGGTTCGTTTATCCAATCAGGAAAGATTAATTTAGGTTTTGCTTTATTTTGAGCAAGCTCTTTTATTGTTTCATAGGTTTGGAATTCTGGAGCTAGGGAATCATAAGTTTTTGATTTACTAAATGAGAGGATTTTGGCATCATTCCCCATCCAGCCACCATGAACCGGGTAAACAAAAATCACATCTTTTCCTGTGAAAAATTCATCAGCAGTTTTCAGAAACTCTCTTTGCTGTTTCTTGGTTAAAATTTGACTGAATTGTCCTAGAGGTGTTTTTGTGGTTGAAGCCCAATCTATAAAGGCAAAAATAGGAATATTTCCGAATTTTTCTCTGATTAATTTCAATCTCTCATTCCATTTCTCTTCATCAAGCTTCATTTCCTTTACTTCCATACTTGAAGGGCTTATGGTAACAAAATCAAGTTTTGGTTGCGAATAAGGAAAATAAGCTGAAGTTGGCCAACTACCTACAAATATTTGCTTTCCTTTGGTTTTTCCATACTCATGAATTTCATCCACAATTTTGCAAGCAGCTTTATAACTTTCTTTTACAGCCGGATGATTGAAATCGTTGGTCAGCCTGTAAAATATGACTGCCTGTTTAAATAGCATATCAATCCAGATAGCATCTACCCCGGCATCTATCTGCCTTCCAGCCCAGCTTAGAAGCAATTCTTGAAATTTTGGATGGGTTATATCTGGGAAATAAGCCGAAGCAATTTCTGAGGCGTAATTTTTGCAATCAAGGTCTTTTGGAATCCAAAAATGGGTTTTAGCGAACCTGCATTGAAATTCCTCCTTTGACATATTTATTCCCCATTTTGAAGGATCTAAAGCAAGATCCCAGGTTTTAGGATACATTATAATTTCTTTGGTTTTAGGGTTCCAGACAGCATTTCTCTGAATTATTTGAGCTGGAATTGCCCCACAAATAATTATGTCTGGGATCTCATTCTTCATCCTTGAAATCGACTCTTCCAAGTGCGAGTAGCTATATCCTCGAAGCTCACATACCTCTCTTTTCTCAGCTGGGAGATCTTCGCATTTCTCTGGGCATGGAGACCATCGCCAGAAAGCCCTAAAGATGAAATCAGCTTTTGTTTCCTTGAAGATCTTTATTTCATCCTCAATGCTTCTACCTATCCACTTCCCATCTCCTATTCTTTCATAAAGGATAGCAACTTTTGTTTGATGGAGATTTTGTGTTGTTTCTATACGCTTAATCTCCAAAATCTCAACTGGCACTCCCCATACTTTGGAAGTAAAAACATCCTTTCTAATCTTTGCTTTAAACTTCACTTTTAGACCATCTTTTTTAAATTTTGCTGGTAAGTTTAAAGGAAGATATTTTTCTCCTTTTTCTGTCAAAATTCCGTAAAACCCGCCTTCTAGTGGGACATATTTTATTGTACCGATTTCCGAAACTATTTTTTCTTCGGATTTCCAGCTTATTAGAAAAACAGAAAGAAGCAGTATTCCTAGGATTCCAGCTATTAAGATTTTATTCATCTTCATCACCATGTTTACTTTGTGCCAACTCCTTTATCGTCTCATATGTTTCAAATTCTGAAGCTAAGGCATCATACCAGTTAAACCTGCCATAAGAGAGCTTTTTGACCAATTCTTTTCTTCCCATGTCGCCGCCGTGCAAAGGATAGATGAAAATTATCCCTTTCTTGGAAAAGAATTCGTCAGCTTTTCTTAAAAATTCTCTTGCCTCTTCTTTGTTTAACTCCTGGCTGAAAACGTAGAGCGGGGTTCTTCCTGAGCCGCCATAATCTATTCGAGCAAATATTGGGATATTATACTTTTCCCTGATTCTTTTTACTAGCTTGTCCCATAACTCTTTATTGAAGTTACCTATCTCCCCTGTAACTTTGTTTCTAATCTCATCTGGAGATGGGCTTACCATTGCAGCATCAACATTAACATACTCTTCCGGAACGTCTACAATAGAATTTCCTTGCTTAACAGCAACCCAGGTTATAACATAGATATGCCTGCCTTTTCTTTTCCCGTATCCGTGTATTTTCTCAACAATTTCCCAAGCCGCTTTGTAACTTTCTTTTACAGCCGGATGATTTGGATTTTTTGTTAATTCCTCCATTAAATGAGCTTGCATGTAAAGCATATCTATCCAAACAGCATCCACACCTGCATCTATTTGCTTGTAAATTCTCTCAAGGAAAATCTTTTGAAAATCAGAATTTGTTAAGTCTGGAAAGTATTTTTCCATTCTTTGCTTAAGTTCCTCCTCACTCGGACAAGGCCCCTCTTTGCTAACATCTCCCCATCTTTTTGCCCAATAACATTGAATATCTTTCTTACTCACATCAATTCCCCATTTTCTTGGGTTTAAAGCCATTTCCCATGCTCTATCTCTATCTTCATGCTCAAGAATAAAATGGGACTTGCCAACTTCTTCGGGATAAAGAAATTCCGCTTGCGTTCCACCACAAAGGATGGTATTTGGCAATTCCTTTTTTATCTTTGAAATTGCTTTTCTTAAATGCTGGTAGCTATAGCCAAACAGCTTACATTTTTCCGCATCTTGTGGAGGTAAATCAGAGCATTTATCTGGACAGGGTTTTTGGGTTATCCAGCCTTGGAAAATGAAATCTGCTTTTGTCTCTTTAAAGATTTTTATTATATCATCTACACTCCTGTTTATAATTCCACCATCGGTTACATAACGATACTGAACAGCAACCCTAACTTCGGATAAATTATTCAAGCTAATTTCTGTTGGAGATTGTTCCTCAGGAGCAAATAACGTAGCTAAGAATAAGATTGATGTGGCAACCCCTATTGTCAAAAATATCAAAGACTTTTTCATCCTCACACCTGAATTGAAGATTGTAGTTACCAATTCTTCATCTTTTTCCACTTTTCAATGGCTTTACAACTATTATAAGCTCCCCACCCTCAGCTCTAATTTCCCAATTAAGCTTATCTCCCTCTGAAAGGTTAAATTGTTTAACAATTCCCATAGGAATAGTGGTTCTTAAAGACTTGCTTTTTGTCGTGGCTTTGTTGAGTACAGTGATCTCTCCCATTTTCCCACCTGTTATAGTAATAGGTAAAATTATTTATAAAGCTTTTGGTCTAAGATTTTACCGAAAGATTTAAATATGTAAACATCTATACCTATTAATAGGTAACTTCTGCTTTAAGGCTAACCAAAATCTTACTGCATAAATGTGCTTGCATGCAACTTTCCTATACTTATGATCTGGACATGTACAATACAATTCTGTGAAGGAACTCTGAAAACATTCTCCTTCACTTGCTTCGGCTCATCTCCTTTAGCAAATATGGCATAACCCCTTATTGCTCTCTCATCCTTTGGTTCTCCAAACATTGGTTCAGCTTCCTTATCCTTCACCTTACCTAACATTTTGGAAAAGCAAGAGATAGAGAAAACGGAACTAGTTGTTTGCAAGTTCTGTGGCTCTCTTAACGTTATCAAGTATGGCAAGAATGGGAAGAAGCAAGTTTACAAGTGTAAGAACTGAAATAGAAAATTCGTAAATAACGGAGATTTCCTAAAGCTGAAATATGATCCAAGGATACTCTAACCCTTGATTTGTACTTCAAAGGAGTTAGCTTAAGGAAAATCTCAGATCATCTAAAGCAGTTCTACAACCTAAAAGTTCACTACACAACGATTTACAGATGAAATGATGGTCAAGATTGCTGGAGATTGGAGATGGTTATGGAACGTTATGGATGAAGGAACAAGATTCCAGCTTGCAAGTGTAATATCAAGGGAAAGAAAGATTGAGGATGCAAGAAGAGCTTTCAGAATGGCTAAGCAAATCGGAAAGAAAAAGCCAGAATTTGTGATAACGGATGGCTTAGGAGTTTATCATAAAGCATTCAACAAAGAATTCTGGACCATCATAGGAGTTGCAAGCATATAAGTAATGTCAGATGGAGAGGACAACTAAACAATAACTTAGTTGAAAGACTGCATGGAACTGTAAGGGATAGAGAAAAAGTGATGAGAGGCTTGAAGATTGAAGACACGCAATAATCACTGGACACATGATTTATTACAATTTCATTAGGCCACATATGAGCTTAAATGGCAAAACTCCAGCGGAAGAAGCAAGAATTGACTTAAACTTAGGTAACAACAAATGGTTGGATTTGCTTAAGAAAAGCTTGGAGTTCCATAAAAATCAACCTTAATTTTTTCACCACCCCATATGCAACACCATATTTGCAACACCTAACATTTCAGCAGTACTTAGCTTGCTCACGCTCGCCCAAATTTGCTATCGCAAACTTTACATATCCCCGGAACGAGCGTTGTCCGTGTGTATTTTTATAAGCGTTTCAGAGCTTTTTTCCTTTACAGATTCAGAATTCTGCAAGCATCCAAGAGTTATTAAAACTGGAAGGAGTATTAGCAGCATTAGTAGCGTAGTTCTCATACCACCATATCCATTGCTGTTTTTTAAATTTTTTCGATTTGTAACCGATTTTACCGGTTTTAAAGCTAAGAATAGCAGGAACGGCAGAATAACTCTGATAGGCTTCAAGCAAAATCTTCTTAATTAAGAAATTATGAAAATCCCTTTTATCCATATGTCTTCAGCTTTATTATCGAAAGTCAGGGCAAATCCTCTATGAGTCTCCGAACTTTCAGACTCAAGAACGACTTGGTATATGACCGTTGAAGGAACCAAGGTACCATTTGGTAGTTTTATGTATTGCTGTATGACAGCAATGCTAGTCTTATTCCACTCGTAACCCTTCTCCCTCAGGACTTCCCTCACAAATTCTTCCTCTTTTTCTGTAGGCGCCCTAAAGTCCAGATTTACGTGTCTTATGCAGAAACTGCCGGAGATCTCATCACATAAGGTGGGAACTAAATACAGTTTTTTGTTGACGAAGTCCACGTGAGTATATACAATAGTATCCCGCCTAAAGAAATCTTTCGGATAAATCATGAGTTCCCCTGTACAGACCCTCTCAATGATCTCTCCATTCTGTTGACTAATTCCCTGTCTCTTGTAAAACTCCACAATAAGGCTTCCATAGCTTTTGATAAGTTCTGATATAACTCTTTTTGCCTCTCTGTCATTCAAAAGAACGTTAAGAGCGATCTTTTCCGCCTCAATTTCTCTTACACACTTGGACGTATTTTTTGGATATGCCTCCTCAACGATTGTAACCTCGCTTGTTCCGGGGTGAATTTCTCCATTTGATTTTACCTCAATCGTTATTCCGCTAGCGTTTTCCTTCTTTATTTCCATCTTGTTCTCAAAGGGATTTAATTTTATGACTGTTAGATGGAAAAGATCTGGCATACATACCCCGGTCACGATTATACAGGATACTAGTAGGAGTAAGATCATCCAGTTCAACCTTACGGACATCCTACTTCACCTTACCGCATCACGATCTTCGTCATAAATAAAAATATCTTCGATTTTGACACCAAACAGCTTTGCAATCTTAAATGCAAGCTTTAGCGATGGGTCGTACTTTCCCCTTTCGATTGCTATTATGGTCTGCCTCGAAACTCCTAGCTTTTTTGCTAATTCTTCTTGGGTTAAATCGTGCATTGCCCGATAAACTTTGAGCCTGTTCTTCATGCTCCACCAAACTTTAAGGCATAATAACGGTAAAAAACCAAGTAAACTATTAACATCAGACAGCCTATGTACAGCAGGATGTCACCTAACGAGTTGTTCAGAGCTTTCAACACAAAACCAATAATGACCAGCAATAGTGCGACAAATCTAAGCGTTCTGTCTGAAGCTTTACTAGCAATTAACTCTACCCTCTCATCTTCCAACACAACTCCTTCTATTCTCGCTTTACTTTTAATGAAACGTGTTAAGATTAGTCCCACTATTACGGCAATAAATGCTAGCAGATAGTTCTTCTGAACAATCGATAATCCGACTGCTGCGCCTACCACCACTCCAATTAGTATGTTTAGCTTCCTAACCCTACTCTCATCCATGTTAAATAAACTTAACATTATGTTATTTAAACTTTACTAAAAGTAAAGTTATCAATTCTGTAAGCATCCAAGAGTTATTAATACGGTTAAGACCGAAAGCGACGTGCGAATAATATATGTTCAGGAAGGTGAAAAGGTTCTCGAGATAGGATTTGGCGGGATTGTATTTTATCTCTGGCTCGATCAGTTGGGGATTCTGGAAGGGTATATGGGCTCGACATCTCAGAAGGAATGTTGATATAACCACTAAAAAGGTTGCTAAAGAGGGACTGTTAATGAGGGTAGAGTTGAGATGCAGTGATGCAGCCAATCTTCCTTATGATGACAATTCCTTTGATGCAGTTTTTATGAGCTTCACTTTAGAACTTTTTGATACTCCTGAAATTCCCATTGTACTGCAACAATGCCGACGAGTGTTAAAAAAGGTGGACGCATCTGTGTTGTAGCGATGCCCAAGGAAGGAAAACATGGTGTAATGATGAAGCTTTACGAGTGGGGGCATAGAAGGTTTCCTAATTACATTGATTGCCGCCCTATCTATGTCAGAGAAGTGCTTGAAGAGGTGAATTTTAAAATTGTTGATACAACTACGATGCACTTCTGGGGTTTGCCTGTGGAGATTGTTTTAGCTAAAAAAGAGCATAGTGATGAGTAAAAAACTCTATGAAAAAGGATTAGAGAGATTTCCTACTTCGTGGATTATAGGACAGAACTTATTTTTGATATTCTATTTTGCCATGGCATTTATTGGAATGTATCCATTGCAAATTTACAAATAATATGCCTGGCTGATTGCAGCATTGAACTTATCATTCTGGAGCAGTATTCTTGATGCCTCTAAGGCGTCATATGATCTCCCCATGTATTTTTCAACATCAGACAATGATTTTTCCCCTCCTTTTCCACACTTTCAATGAATCCGGATCTCTCAGATTTCAACCTCATGTAGTGTTCCTCATCCATGACATGGGGTGATATAAATTCGCCAAATCTCAGTAGAATGGGAAATGTTACATTAATGATCTCGTCAAGAGTCATGGAACCGACTACGAGCACATCTATATCGCTCTCCTCGCTGGAGTCCCCTCTTGCAACTGATCCGAACAGGATCACCTTTTTAACCCTGTCACTGTATCTATCCCTGAGTATCTTGACAAACTCCTCGATGGCTTTTTTCTTGCTCTCCAGATGGTCTATGATTTCACTGCTCATCACTTCAATTTCTACCTCTATTTTATTAAATTTCTCTTCCGGACGTCTCCCTCTCAAAGTTCTGCATTTTATAAAGTTGCAACCGAGCTCGTGCCTGATAGTGAACTACCATCGCTCTTGCAGGAATCACACATCACGGCAACATGTTTTCTCACTTAAATTGTTCAGGCTTTACACACTATCTCACCTCTCAAGGATAATTCTGAACCCGCATCTGGAGCAGACTCTGAGGCCATCCTCTTCTTTGAACTCTCTACCACAGAAGCATAT
>Ga0180901_1091_pt1 | contig 14293 bp, 11 predicted proteins | sample Deesub1362A_J573_FD_124299 | JGI IMG/M metagenome (GOLD analysis project Ga0180901, IMG submission 124299) | Unclassified bacterium JdFR-66
TCACTGCGAATGGGAGAAGGTGTTCCCAAAAGAATGTCGGAAATCTCTGTTGCCCACATAGAGCCACCCCATCCGTCCGCCAGTGAAGTGCGGAGAGAAGCGAGCACAAGATGTTCAAACTCTTGATCCACTCCCATAGCAGTGCGATGCATCATCTCCACAACTTCTCTATCAATGGCGCGAGAAGCAATTCCCAACTCCTTCCAGAGAGCTTGTCTTTTCTCAGGAGCTCTCTTTAAAAAGGAGAGTGTTTCCTCACTCTGATGCCCAAACTCTTCTAAAGCCTTTAAAGCTACTTTCTCTGCTATCTTTTCAACTGATTTCCCTTCGACTTCAATCCCTACATCCTCTGCTACTTTTCTCAGCTTTTCCTCATCGGCAATTTGATAATCTTTAAGCTCTCCCCTAGCTGTGTGAAGAAGCGCTAAAGCTAAACCTCTACCATGGTCTGAATGAGCAGAAGTCCCAGCAGCCACCATCCGAGCGAGATTTCGAGCTGCAATAGTATCCGCATTTGCTCCACAGATTCCTTTTTTATCGTAGGGTTTTCTCGGGTTTAAGTGGCAAGGTCCCATCAAGCAAAGTCGACAGCAGACACCTGCTTCTCCCATAGCGCAGGAACGCATAGCTTCCCTTCTCTCCCAAACAGTTTCTAAGTTTTCCTCCAGCGCTTTCTCCAAAATCTTTTGGGCTGCTTTATCTGCACTCCTCTTTTCTATCTTTTCTTCCATCTAACTCAACTCCTTTAAAAGTTCTTCCCTTACCTTCTTTAAAATTTCCAAGCTTTTGGGATGTCTCAGTGAAATCAAATCAGCACCAGCGAGGAGCATAGGAACTGCTGTACCCAACTCCCACATCACTCCTCTTTTTTCCAGTTCACCCCATTGCGGCTCTTCCTCTTGAGCCGCCTTTGCCTCCTTTGTCTTCCATGCTTCCTGCCCCACGGTAGAAATAATAGGCATTTGCGTCATGGTGTCATTTTGAAAAAGAGCAGCTAAGCGAAGTCTTTCCATAATGGAAAACGTGTACTCCAGCCCATATCCCAAAGCTCCCGTAGTAGGATCCATAATTACTCTCTTCGCATCTAAATCCATTTGAGTAATGAGAATATTCAACTGTTTAGCTATATTTATATCCACAGGAGAAAAGGCAACGACATTATGAGGTGTTGCCATAAGGGGTGCTACTACTAGTCTGTAGTTCTCCTCGCAAGCTGGGCCTACTTGAACCTTTTCCTTTAAAACTTCGGCTACTTTTCTCAAAACATCTGGATCCCTTTCTTTATCTCCACTTCCATAAACAACTATAGGTACATCTACTGCTTCCGAAAGCGCTTTCACTTTTTCTGCTGACTCTTCAGGTAAAGCATTACTTCCTGCCGGGTCTGTGCTCTTCAAGGTGATTTGGATGAACTCCGCTCCCAGTTCAACTGCTTTTTTACCCCAGGAAGCTGTGTCGCTCCAAACATCTGAATACACTTTTTCTAACACTACTGACCAGTCAGAAGGCTTCTCATCCCAAATTTCAATTCCCAGAAGAGGAGGGTGAGACATCTCTCCTTCCCAAAGATAGAAAGGGAGAGAAGTTTCTCCTCCAACTACTTTACCTCTGCCTATCTCTACCTCATTTATCTTGCCGGAATAGTTGGTCTTTAACCTTTCTAACATACTTGCCTCCCTACAAAAGTTTCTTTGCAGCTTCTAAAGTATTTTTCATCAACATAGCCACGGTCATTGGTCCCACTCCACCAGGAACAGGAGTGATAGCTCCTGCTTTTGGACTGACCGAACCGAAATCAACATCCCCTACCAGCTTTCCGTCCACGCGGTTTATACCTACATCAATAACTATTACTCCTTCCTTTACCATATCCCCTGTAATCATCTTCGGTCTTCCCGCCGCCACTACCAAAATATCTGCTTCTCTTGTTTCAGCGGCTAGATCCGTTGTCCTTGTATGGCAGACAGTAATAGTAGCGTGTCGCATGAGTAAAAGAACTGCCACTGGTTTTCCTACAATATTGCTTCTTCCCACAATAACCGCTTTCTTCCCCTTAATTTCAAATCCTGACCTTTCAATCAGCTCAATTACTCCTCGGGGAGTACAGGGAACAAAAGAGGGTTCTCCCACGAAAAGCCGTCCCATATTTAAAGGATGAAATCCATCCACATCTTTCTCAGGAGAAATTTCCTCGATTACTCTTTTCTCATCTAAATGCTCTGGTAAAGGAAGCTGCACCAATATACCGTGAATTCTTTCCTCATTGTTCAACTCATCAACAACTGAAAGAAGTTTCTCCTCTGTTGTGTCCTCCGGTAAAGTGTACTTATAAGAGACAATGCCCACTTCTTCACACGCCTTTTCTTTCTGGCGAATATAAACCAAAGAAGCAGGATTCTCGCCTACTAAAACTACTGCTAATCCAGGAGTTATGCCCTTCTTCTTTAACTCCTCAACTTCCTCCTTAACTTCATTCCTCACTTCTTGAGCAATTTTCTTCCCATCAATAATCATAATGAATACCCCCCTAGAAAACTTTTGCCAGTATCTCCTGGCTTCTTTTTAAAACTAAGGACTCTTTGGGAAGAGAAATTATAGGCTTTCCCTCCATTTCATACTCTTCCACCAAGGAATCGTATGGTAAATTGCCCAAATATTTTACTTCCTTTATCTCATCTTGCCAGAGAAAGTCCCGCACCACTTTATTTATCACCAAGTAGAATTTTTTTATGGAGAGTTCTAAACTTTTTGCCAGTTCGAAAAGTCTTTTTGCCGTCAGAGTCCCTTTCCTTGTTGGTTCAGCTACGATTATGAAATCATCTATGTCCCTGGAAACTCTCCGATTTAAATGCTCAAGGCCAGCTTCATTATCAAGTACCATATACTTATAGCTTTTTACTAGTCTGTCGAGATATGCACGCAAGAGATTGTTCACCGCACAATAACATCCGGGTCCCTCAGGCCTACCCATAACCAAAAGATCAAAACCTTTGCCTTCAGAAATAGCTTCTTCAGCCTGCATCTCAAGCCAGGCCTCCTTACTTATTCCACCCTCAAAATTTTCCTTTTTCATTCTCTCCACTATGTCTCCTAGAGTAGTTTTATATTCCATCCCCAGCGCCTCATTTAAATTTGAATTCGGGTCTGCATCTACCGCTAGAATCGGATTTTCTCCTTTTTCGAGAAGGTATCTTATTAAAAGTGCTGAAAAGGTTGTCTTTCCACTTCCACCTTTTCCCGCAATTGCTACAGTTTTTCCCATTTATTTCTTCACCTTTTCTTCAAAGTGTTCCTTCTTCTCCTTTATCGAAGGAAAAAGCTCCAGATGAGTATGGGGAAGAAAAAGAGCCGAAACATACTCATCCATGAACTTGCTGTTCCTAGCAAGCTCAAGATAGGTAATCCGAGAAGCAATCTCCTTTGTCAACCCCTCATTTCCGCGATATAAAGAAACTAATCTTGCTCCTAGGATGGAGGTATTACCCAAAAATTTGAATTTTTCTCTAGGTAAGTCAGGCAGAAGACCAATGCTTACTGCTTTCTCCACATCGATATAGTGTCCAAAAGAACCTGCTATGTAGAACTCTTCCACCTCATCAAAAGAAACTCCAGACTCTTCTACTAAAATCCGCAAGCCAGCAAAAACAGCAGCTTTGGCTCTCATCAGGTTATCTATATCAGCCTCAGTAATAACTATCTCTTCTCCTGTTCCGCTTTCACTAGCCTGAACAATCACATATTCAAAACCACTCTCTCCCTCCTTAACTCGCAGGTGGCGCCTTTTTGTGGGATGAAATCTCCCTCTCCTATCAATAAGTCCACAATAGAAAAGTTCAGCGATTAAATCGATAAGGCCCGAACCGCAGATACCCACAGGAGGCTTATCTCCCACTGTAACTAATTCAGGTTCACATGTTCTTGGATCAATTCTCACTTCTTCAATTGCACCTTCTGCCACCCGCATCCCATGCTTTACTCCACCCCCTTCAAAAGCAGGACCCGCTGAACATGAACAACCTATAAACCAGTCACCGTTTCCCAAAACCATTTCTCCATTTGTGCCTATGTCCATAAACAGTCTTAACTTTCCTTTCTTTCCCATTCCAGCAGCTAAAAGACCGCCCACAATATCTGCACCCAGATAACTGGCGACACAAGGCAAGGCGTAAACGTAAGCGTTGGAAAAGGCCTTAAACCCGATTTCATCTCCTCTTACCCACTGGGAAAAGTTGGTTACAGGAACGTAAGGTTCCATCCTGATATGAGAAGGGGAAAGCCCATGAAAGAGATGTAGCATTACTGTATTGCCTGCAACGTAAAAAACATTAATCTCATCGTTTGCTACATGGTTCTTCTTTGCCACTTTCTTAACCATATCTTCAACTGCTCTCACCACTTCCCTCTGAAGTTTTTTAAGACTTTTCTCATTCTTCGCATATATTATCCTGCTGATAACATCTTCACCGTATGTCATCTGAGGGTTATACCGAGAGGAGTGACCAATAACTTCCCTATTAGAAAGGTCTACAATTTCCACTACTAAAGTGGTTGTGCCTAAATCCACAGCTACAGCAAAGGGTCCAGTAATTTTTTGTCCTGGTTCAAGAAGAATAACCTCACTATCAAACAAAGTAACGGTGAGTTTAAAACCGCTTTCTCGTAAGATAAAAGGTAGGCTCTTTAATACAGAAAAGTTAATGGAAATTTCTGTCTTTATTTTCTGCTTTAAAGCTCTCTTGAGTCTTTGCCAATCACTCACATTGTCTTCAAGAGAAGGTGGGTCAACTTCCACATAAACTTTCTTAACCCTTGGAGATATTTCCTTTTTCTCAAAATGTTTTACTATTAACTCCTCCCCCTTCTCCTCAAGAATCTTTTCTCCTATAAGACGGGTCTCGGAAGGAACAAAAACCACCACATCACTTAGTACTTTTGAACGACAAGCAAGTACATATCCTTCCTCTATTTCTTGAGGAGAAAGCTGAAAAGAGAGAGGTTCAAACTGAACTTCTCCCTTTTCCACTTTTACCTTGCATTTTCCACAAGTTCCTACTCCATTGCAGGAGGAGTTGAGGTGAACTCCTGCTCTCCTCGCTACACTGAAGATAGTTTCATCTTTTTTTGCCCGCACAGTGCGGTGAGTAGGTAAAAACTCGATTTTAAACAAATTTCCTCCTAGATATTTAAAAGAGTCCTGTTACTTTTCCGTCTTCTGTGACATCAACATGCATAAAGGCAGGCTTTCTAGGCAGTCCTGGCATAGTTCTCATCTCTCCACAAAGAGGATAGATAAAACCAGCCCCTACCGAAGCCCTTACTTCCCTTACCGGCAAGCGGAAGTTTTTGGGAGCACCTTTCAAGTTAGGGTCATGCGAAAGAGAAAGATGAGTCTTAGCCATGCAAATAGGCAAGTTTCCATATCCCGCTTCTTCGTACTTGGCCAACTGCTTTTCAGCTAAAGCAGTGTAATCAACGCCATCAGCACCGTAAACTTCGGTGGCAATAGTTTCAATTTTCTTCTTTAATGGCCAATCCAACGGGTAAAGAAATCGAAAGTTTGAAGACTTCTCACAAGCTTCAACCACTGCCTCAGCCAATTCCACGGCTCCCTCTCCACCTTTCGCCCAGTGCTCACAAGGATAGGCACCTTCCGCACCAGCATCCACAGCTGCTTCTCTCACCAGTTCTACTTCCTTATCAGTATCAGTGGTAAATCTATTCACCGCTACTACCACTGGAACACCAAACTTCTTAGCAATGCCTATGTGAGCCCTTAGATTATCCAAGCCTTTTTCTAAAAGCTCGAGGTTCTCTTCAGTATAAGCAGGGTCTAGTGGTTTACCGGGAACGACCTTTGGTCCACCTCCGTGCATTTTAAGTGCCCTGATGGTGGAGACGAGAACCACACAGTTTGGAGTGAGGCCAGAGTATCGGCATTTTATGTTCATGAACTTCTCCATGCCGATGTCAGACCCAAATCCTGACTCAGTAACCACATAATCCGCCATCTTTATTGCTATCTGGTCAGCCAAGATGGAAGAGTTTCCGTGGGCAATGTTTGCAAATGGTCCCGTATGCACAAAAGCAGGTTGCCCTTCAAGAGTCTGCATCAGGTTGGGCATGAGAGCGTCCTTTAAAAGAACCGTCATTGCTCCAGCCACACCCAAGTCCTCCGCGGTTAAAGGGTTTCCATTTTTATCCAGACCCCAAACTACTCTTCCCAGTCTTTCTCTTAAATCTTTTAAACTCGTGGCGAGAGCCAAGATTGCCATCAACTCTGAAGCTACAGTGATGTCAAATCCAGTCTGTCTAGGACGTCCGTCTTGCTCACTACCAAGACCGATTATCACATTCCTCAAGGCTCTGTCGTTCACGTCCACAACGCGATTCCACAAAATGTTGTACGGGTCAATGTTCAAGCGTTTCAAACCAATAGCCTTAAGTTCCTCATCAGAAAGTCTGTCTTCGTGCATGATTCGGGCATCTATGGCAGCTGCTAAGAGATTATGAGCTATCCCTACAGCGTGGATGTCGCCCGTTAAATGAAGGTTGAAATCTTCCATGGGAACTACTTGAGAATATCCTCCTCCGGCTGCCCCTCCCTTTATACCAAAAGTGGGCCCCATCGAAGGCTGCCGGATACAGCAAACTACGTTCTTTCCAACCTTGCCTAGAGCTTGAGTAAGACCTATGGTGGTGGTAGTCTTCCCCTCGCCTAAAGGAGTTGGGGTAATGGCAGTAATATCGATATATTTTCCATTGGGTCTATCCTTAAACTTCTCCAAAACATCCAAGTGCACTTTGGCTTTGTATTTCCCATAAAGGTCAAGATCGTCCTCGCTTAAACCAATTTTTGCCGCAATATCCAAGACAGGCTCTATTTTTGCGGCTTGAGCAATTTGCAAATCATTATTCATACAAAACTCCTCCTCCCAGAAGTGATTTATAAAAGGATAATTTTTCACAAGCGATAGCTAAATATGAAAACGGAGAATGGTCAAATAAACAGTTAAATGGTATTTTTTCTCTTGTGAGTGGGAATATTAAAAAGACCAAAATGGAACTATTTCCTCCCTTCAATTAACACATTGATAATGGATGGATCAGCTAAAGTGGTTGTATCACCAAGATTCTCAATATCCCCTTGAGCAATTTTCCTTAAAATTCGACGCATAATTTTACCGCTCCGCGTTTTGGGAAGGTTGGGAGCAAAATGTATCTTATCTGGTTTCGCAATAGGACCAATGACTTTCCTCACATGAGAGATTAGAGACTCTTCTAAATCCGAAGATTCTTTATAGCCTTCTTTCAAAACCACATAAGCGTAGATACCGTCTCCTTTCACTTCATGTGGATATCCCACTACCGCCGCTTCTGCCACCGCTTCGTGAGAGACAAGTGCGCTTTCAATCTCTGCAGTTCCCAGACGATGCCCAGAGACGTTGAGCACATCATCAATTCTTCCCATAAGCCAAAAATAACCCTCTTCATCAACTCGTGCTCCATCACCTGTAAAGTAGTACCCTGGAAAGCGAGAGAAGTAAACCTCTCTCACCCGACAGTTCTCCTTATCTCCCCAGACTCCTCTAATCATTCCCGGCCACGGTTTCTCGATAACCAGATAACCTCCCTCATTCACATTAGCTTCACTTCCATCTTTTCGAAGAACTTTGGGAAAGATTCCGGGAAATGGAAAAGCCGCTGAGCCTGGCTTTAAAGGTATTGCTCCCGGAAGAGGAGTAATAAGAATGCCTCCTGTTTCAGTTTGCCACCACGTATCCACTACAGGACAGCTTTCTCTTCCTACAGTCTTGTAATACCACATCCAAGCTTCAGGGTTAATTGGCTCGCCAACAGTACCTAAAATTCTTAAAGTGGAAAGGTCATGTTTTTCCACCCATTTATCTCCCTCTTTCATCAAAGCTCGAATAGCCGTGGGAGCGGTGTAAAAAATGGTAACACCGTGTTTATCGACAATTTCCCAGAAGCGATCTGGCTCTGGATATGTCGGTACCCCTTCAAACACAAGAGAAGTTGCCCCTTGTGCCAGAGGACCATAGACAATATAGCTATGCCCGGTAATCCAACCAATATCAGCGGTACAGAAAAAGATATCCTCATCATGGTAGTCGAAAATCCATTTAAAAGTAAGGGAAGTGTAAACCATATAACCGCCGGTAGTATGAAGTACGCCCTTCGGCTTGCCGGTAGAACCAGAAGTATACAGGATAAAAAGAGGATCTTCGGCATCCATTTTTTCCGGCTCCACATATGTACCTTCTTTCACCTTGGAGATCTCCTCATCCCACCAAGAGTCTCTTCCCGCCTTCATCTCTACTTCCCTTCCCGACCTTTTAACCACTATAACTTTTTGAATAGAGGGGCACTCCTGAATCGCCTCGTCCGCATTTTTCTTTAAAGGAACAAACCGACCACCTCGGATTCCCTCATCAGCTGTGATTAAGACTTTCGCCCCGCAGTCATTTATCCTTTCTCTCAAAGATTGAGCAGAAAATCCTCCAAATACAACTGAGTGAACAGCACCAATACGAGCACAAGCAAGCATGGCAATGGGAAGTTCAGGTATCATGGGAAGGTAAATAGCTACTCGATCACCTTTTTTCACACCGTAATTTTTCAAAACTTGAGCAAACTTGTTTACTGCATAAAAAAGCTGCTGGTAAGTGTAGGTTTTAACGCTTCCGTCATCTCCCTCCCAAATTAGAGCAGCCTTATTCTTTCTCCACGTTTTTAAATGTCGGTCCAAACAGTTGTAAGAAGCATTTAACTTTCCATTAATGAACCACTTCACATAAATTTTCTCTTTAAAACCGTAGTCTAAAACTTTATCCCATTTCTCGTACCAATCGAGGAGTTCCTCTGCTTTTCTGCTCCAGAATCCTTCCAAATCTTGCTTTGACTTCTCATATATATCTCGATATTCATCCATGCTTTTTATGTAAGCTCTCTCAGAGAAGCCTTTGGGTGGATAAATCACTCTTTTTTCTTCGAGTAGAGATTCAATTGCCCTTTCTGACACCAATGTCACCTCCAAAAACTTCTCTTATTTATATTCTCTTACACTTAAAAATAGAATTTGATAGATAGTGAAAAAAATCATTATCGATAAAAGTTAAAAATTTAAGAATTAAAGGCAAAAATTAGCGGTAAGCGGAAAACTTTTTGGTTGCAGAAAGGGGTTCCCCACTTTTAGCTTTCTCTTCCTTCGGTAAAAAAAGGTAGACCTTTGTTCCCTCTCCTTCCTCGCTTTGGACTTTTAATCCAAATCCATCACCGAAAAGGAGTTGAATTCTCTCGTTGATAAGAGCTAATCCAAGTCCTAAATTACTTCCAAAACCTTTTTCAAGAACTCTTTTCTGGATGGACTTTTTAATTCCTCTACCATTATCAGCAATCAAAATGTAGCAATTTTCCCTATCTTCATGTGCACTAACTTCAATGAAGAGGGGTCTTTCTTCCACCATCCCGTGTTGAACAGAATTTTCCACTATAGGCTGAATTGAAAAGGGAGGGATAAGCCAGGATTTCGCCTTTGATGGTATCTTAAAACTAAAATTTATTCTTTCCCCAAAGCGTTTCTTTTCAAGTTCAAGGTATGTCTGGACAAATTTGAGTTCAGAATCGAGTGGAACCAAACTCTTGTCTCCGATTTCAAGAGCATGACGGAAAAAGCTGGAAAAAGTGATTAACACGTCCCTAGCTTGCATGGGGTTTGTGCGGCAAAAGGAAACGGCCGTATTTAAAATATTAAAGAAAAAGTGGGGATTTATTTGAGCCTGCAGAGTCTTTAGTTCCGCTTCACAGGCAAGTGTTTCTAACCTAGATATCTCTGAAAGCTCAAGCTGAGTCTCTAAAAGATGGGCTAAACCTTCGGCAATTGCAATTTCACTTTCAGTGATATCTTCTTTCCGAGGGAAGTAAATCTTTAAAGAGCCTATAACCTCATTTTTCTTTTTAAGAGGCACCAATATAGCAGCTTTAAGAGGACAGTCTTTCACTGGGCATCCTATTTCTCTTGCCGAATGCAGAATCTGAATCTTCCCTGTTTTTAAAGTTTCCCTTGTAGCCTTAGTCAAAATCTTTCCACCAGCTTGATGATGATCAGAGCCAGCTCCTTCAAAAGCCAAAATAGAATCCTTGTCAGTCACAGAGATGGCGAAAGCGCGGCTTTCTTTAAGAATAATCTTTGCCACATTAGTGGCAGAGTTTCTAGTTAAACCTTCACGTAGATAAGGAAGTGTTTGATTTGCTATCTTGAGGATTAAATGAGACTGGAATGCTTTTATCTTCTCTGGCTCTTCCTCTAGCCTTCTCCAGAAATAGTCCAAAAAGAAAGAAAAAATAATGGCAATAAAAAATGAGAATAAAACTCCTGAAAGTGATTTCTCGACTGCTTTAAAAGTCCGACCCAAAAAATAAATAGGAAAGGTTAAAACAAAACCTATTAAAAGAAATCTCCATGAAGTTAAGACTTTTTTCAGCAAATTATAGGGATTTGTAAATCTCAAAACTCTAAGACCTCTCTTAATTCCTTCGCCTTTCTTCTGCTGACCAAAATTTCACTTTTTACTTTGTCCTTCATCCGAAGAAGATAAGTGCTTCGTGAAAGAGGAATTATCTCTCCAATTTTCTCTAAATTAACCAGATACTTCCGATGTACTCTCAAAAAATGATGATGAGAGAGCTTCTTCTCCAGCTCTTTTAAAGTGGAGGAAAGGAGGAACTTCTGCTCATATGTATAGAGCATGGCATAATCATCTCGAGCTTCGAAAAAGTAAACATCCTGCGGAGCTATAGGAAGTTTTTTGCCGTCCTTCTCCACCACTATGCGCTCAAATTTTGGCAATCCTTTTTTCTCACCCTCTCTTCTCCTTTCTAATCGGGCAAGAGTTTTATATAGCCTCTCCTCAGAAAAAGGCTTCACCAGATAGTCAATAGCCTCAACCTCAAAAGCTTCCAAAGCATGTTCATTGTAAGCAGTAACGAAAACTACTTGGGGAGGATTTTTTAAACTCCTTATTTTATTGGCTAAATCTAAACCTGTGAGACCAGGCATTTTTATATCCACAAAAACTACATCATAATCAAGACTATTTAAAATTTCCCATCCTTCAGAGGCACTCGCTGCTTCCCCAACTACTTCAACCTCGCCTGTTTTGTTAAGTAGGTATCTAAGTTCAGAACGGGCTGAAGGCTCGTCATCTATGATTAACGCGCGCAACACTTCTCTACCTCCCATTTAAAATACCTTAATGCTTCCGCCGCTAAATAAAGAGAGCCCAAAATTACTACCACAGTATCTTTTTCTCTACCTTCCCTCAAAGCCATTTCTATAGCATCAACAGGACTTTCCTTTGCTATCACACTCCTATTATACCGCATAAAAGCTCTTTTCAGCTCAACTGCTTCAAGACACCGTGCACTTGGCGGGTTAGTGCATATAACTTCAACAGAAAAAGGAGAAAGTAATTTGGCTATTTTCCGATAATCTTTTTCCCTCAGTACACCGCAGACAAAAACAAGTTTCCTGCCAGGGAAATAATATTTTAAAGAACGGAGAAGATTTCTCACCCCCGAAGGATTGTGAGCTCCATCTACAATCACGAGGGGCTTCTCATTTAAAATGTGAAACCTAGCAGGCCAAAATGCTTCTTCCATTCCCCTCAGTACTTCCTCTTCTCTGAGTTTCATCTCCCTCTCCTTTGATAAAACTTCTAAAGCTAACAAGGAGAGTGCGGCATTTTTTACTTGATAAAGTCCTCCTAGGGAAATTTTGACTTTCGGAAAGGTCCAGAAAAGACCCTCATAGGAAAATACCTGTTCAGTCAAGGAAGAATGTACCCTTTTAACCTTAACGTCTTGAAGAGAGAAAAAGGAGTTTCCTTTCTCTCTGCATATTCTCTTCATTTCCGATAAGACTCCTTCCTTTTCCTCGGAAGTTACTAGCGGTGTCTTTTCCCTTATTAATGAAAGCGCTTCCTCCTTTACATCTTGAAATCTGGGGCCAAAAAACTCAGCGTGGTCTTTCTCCACATTCGTAATCACTGTAAGGAGAGGAGAAATCACATTAGTGGCATCAAACCTACCCTCAACTCCTACCTCAACCAGAGCAAGGTCAACCTTCTTTTGGGAAAAATAAAGTAAAGATAAAAGCGTTATCACCTCAAAGTAGGTGGGTGAATCATTGTCCTCCTTCATCCGTAAATAAACAGGGTGGATTTCTTTTAAAAATTCTTTCAACTCCGAATCTGCAATGAAATCTCTCCCCAAACCAACTCTTTCATTAACTTTAAAAAGATGAGGAGAAGTATATACCCCAACTCTATAGCCACTTTTCCTTAAAACGCTTGCCATAAAGGCTACGACAGAACCCTTGCCATTTGTGCCTGCTATCTGCAGAGACTCAAATTCCCTCTCCGGATGATGGAAGTGTTCTAAGAGATATTTCATCCTAGAAAGTCCCGGCTTTACCCGTTCTTCCTGAAGTTCTTGCAAGAATTTATCTACTTCAAACTCCATAAGAGAGTTCCCTCCAAATAAGCAAAATAAAAGGAAAAGAGGAAAAGAAAGCTACCAAAAAGGTATCTTAAAATCTGAGAAGAAGTTCTCACAGCTACTTTAGCTCCTAACATTGCTCCGAGAACGGTTCCCAAGGTAAGCCAAAAGGCAAGTTTCAAACTTATATGTCCCAAAAAATAATGTATAAAAGAGGCGGGTAAAACAAGAAAAGGGATAACCGCTAATGAAGTCCCGAAATCTTTTTTAATTTCCATTCCCAAAAAATAAACCATCCCTGGAATAAGAATGAAACCTCCTCCTATTCCCAAAAGACCAGAAAGAAAGCCAGCTCCTGCTCCCACTTCAAAAACACTCACCTCGCTTATCATGCCTTCTAAGAAACCAATGAAAATGCTTCTTCCTTTTTTCTCCCCACCTTTTTTCTTCTTAGGGATAAAAAATCGAAAAGAGATAAGTAAGAGCAGAATACCTGTTAAAAACATGAGGAAATGTGGAGGGATGAAAGGTGTAACGAGACTCCCTGCTAAAACTCTTGCTAATCCTCCCAATATCATCTGCGGAAGAATTTTTTTATCCACAAAGCTAAAACGATTATAAGTTAAAACGCCTGCTATAGCTCCGGGTAAAATAGGAGGTAAGGTTGTTCCTAAAGCTAAATAGGGAGGGACATCGAGCCATATTCTCAAAAGGGGAGTGGAAAGAGCTGCACCTCCAATCCCAAATTGCCCAGAAAGATACCCTGACAATAAACCAATCAAGAAAGTTTTAAACCACATATGCAAGTAATATCATATCCCTCTTCTCCCAAAAAATGCTAGATTGTGAAAGACTTTTCATTCATTAGACATTCATTTAAAATGAGATGGGTGATGTGAGTGAAAAGATATTTAGTATGTGCTCTTTTTTTGCTCCTTCTCTTCCCCTCATGTACCCCCCTTCAAAAAAAAGAAGTGGAAAAAGAAAGAAAGATTAAAGTAATTCGCGTTTCAGGCTCAAAAACCTGTCTTCCCTTAATGAAGATTTTGGCGCATGAGTTTGAAAAGAGGAATCCGGAATACAAAATACAGTTTCTACGGGGGGCTCATTCAAAAGCAGGAATTAAAGGCGTTGCTCAGGGGATTCTCGATGTAGGAGCAGTTTCCCGCCAATTAAAACCAGAGGAAGAAGTGTTAGGGGTAAGATATTATTGCCTTTCTTTAGATGGTCTTGCAGTAGGAGTTTCTAAAAACATTAAGATTAAAAATATTACCTCAGAAGAGATAAGAAAAATCTATCGAGGAGAAATAACCAACTGGAAAGAAATTGGTGGACCGGATGCCCCCATCGTAGTTTTAGATAGAAATGAAGATGAATCTGCCAAGATAATACTCCGTCAGTACGTGCTAGGAGATGAGCTTCGAATTACCCCCAAAGCTGTAAAACTCTATTTTGAAAGTGATATGATAAACGCCCTCGTAGAAACGCCAAATGCTATTGGTTACTTTTCGCTCGGCTATGCTCTTTCTGAAAAAATTCCTGTAAACATATTAAATCTCGATGGTGTGGAGCCGAGTGTAAAAAACATAAGGGAGAAAAAGTATAAGATGGTGAGACCATTAGGAGTAGTAGTTAAGAACAACAACCCTGAGGTGCAAAAGTTTCTCGACTTTATTTTAAGCAAAGAAGCCAAAAAAATAATGGAAAAAGCAGGATTTGCTCCCTGCCTCGAAAGATGAATTTTAAAAGGTGGAAAAAGTTAAAGATAAGATATAAA
>Ga0180901_1052_pt1 | contig 14073 bp, 19 predicted proteins | sample Deesub1362A_J573_FD_124299 | JGI IMG/M metagenome (GOLD analysis project Ga0180901, IMG submission 124299) | Unclassified bacterium JdFR-66
TTTCCGCTAACATCTATTCCTGAGCCTGAGCCAATAGAGAAAAATTCTTGAGTGTAGTCAATCATCCAGGGAGGATAAAACATGAATTCAATCGTGCCAGTATTTTCTGGAAAGGGAAAAAAGTTCCCAACAAGAGACTCAGCATTTCTAGTCCCAGAATAAAACCAAGTCGAAGGCTCTACTCTATTTAACTCAAGCTGAAGAGCATCCACATAGAAAGTAACAGCCTGCGGAGCAAACATTTTGGTTACTACTCTGATTTTTGCATAAGCTGCGGTGCTTCCTGNGGGAACCCATACAGGGGCATATAACCTATACCAAGAGGTGCTCATAGAAACTGCATTACTACCACTAGAACCAAGGGAATTGTAATTCTCATCAAAAATCTCAATTTCCAGTCTTACTATTTCCCCTCCGCTAGCACCCTTAACGTAAGCGCTGGCAAGAACAGGCGTATTTTCTGAAGCAGANATTGAAACATAGTCAGTTTCTACTCCTTCTCTATCAACGCTTCCAGGAGTNACNANTTTCANAGAATTAGAACCATGCCAAGCTGTAGTTGCATCTTGNCTGATAGTTGCTCCGTTGTAGGCAGAAAAGCCATCAGTCCCTAGTTCTACATCAGCTTGGTTTTCAGAGAGGTAGTTGGTAGTCGAATTCTCGACTAAAACTCCAGTATCTCCACTAAAAGCGTTATACCTTGGAACGTTAGGATTTACCTCATTTCCCTCAAAATCAACAGCGTTGGAATCCCGCTCAAAGAATAACTCAGCTTGAGAAGAAACTGTCTTCTCCTGNAAGAACCCATAGGGATAAGGCGAAAGGAAAATAAGNGTAGCTTTGCCAATTCCCAAAATCTCTTCAAGTCTTGTTTCTTCAGAAAGGANAACTAGAAACTCTCTCTCTGGCTCATCGTCAAACTTCAGGGATTTTAACTCATCTTCTTTCAGCCAAGTAGCAATCGNTTGAACTTTATCTCGAAGAGCCGCTTTAGAGTTTTCATAAAGCAAAATATCGACCTCGATTTTGAACTCTTGCCCTTTGACTGAGAGAAAATGCTTCCCTTCTCTCCCTGCTGTTTCTCTCAGAGAAACACTCCTTGGAGCTAAGATAGGCCTTCTAACATCCAAAATCCTAATCCCATATGTACTCGAGTGAATTCCATTAAACGTAAACCCGTAGGTGCTCATCTTAAGAGCCCCCTCCCNTGAAGAGCTTTTTTGTAAGAAATAGAAAGCTCCTCGTCGAGGTAAGAGGCAGTAGCTCTCGCCACTTCCCTTCCGTCCAAATAAAGAGGAACGTTTATTGTTATTTCTCTTGAAAGCCCTGATTTTATTTCGGGAAGAGTCATATTCTCCAATGACATCCTGATNTTTTTAGAAAAGGTAAGGGGTAGAGCTTCCTTAGCAATTATTTTTTTGAGGTGAGAAAGTTCCTTTTCAAAAGCTTCGGAAAAGGTAGGAGAACCCTTTCCTCGCATTGCATCGCGCCAGCCTCTAGCGATCTTATTAAACCAGCTTTTTAGCCCCTCCCAAGCCTTTCTTCCTACATTTCGCATGATGCCGTATATCTTAGTGGGCATTGTCCTTGCATATTCCAAAATTGATTGCANCCTATTAACCGCCTTCTGTCTTGCTGAATGGAAATATGTCCTNATCTTCGCAGGTAGCTTAGAGAAAAAACTTACAATCTTCCCTGGAACACTTCTTGTAAATGAAATTAGTTTTTGAAGGTGATTTCTTGCTCTCACCCCCAAGCTGTAGAAGAAGTTCGCTACCCTACTGGGCAATGTCCTAAAGAANCTGATGATACTTCTAACAGTCGCTATCGCTTTTTTGAGTACTAGACCAATGAAGTATCCAAACCAGTATGGTAGCTTGGCAAAAAAAGTCTTTGCTTGCACTGGAAGTCTCTTAAAGAAACCGACTACAGAGTCTACTGTGCTTTTCGCCTTGTTGAAAAGATTCTGGAAAAATTTTTTAATTTTGGGCCACATTGCTGCCACACCGACAATAACCGCTGTGATTAACATGGCCCAGTTGCCAGTTACCACCATAAGTGTAGCCGCTAAAATACCTAAAATAACCTTGTGTTTGGTAAGCCACTTAACTACACCAGTCAAGAAGTTAATGATCGGCGGGATATATGGGACAACCGCTGACCAAATATCTAAAAAACCTCTAGCTATTTGCAAAAGCACAGGCCAAAGGTTCTTAGCAGCTGCAACTATGTTATCCCAGCTAGTTTTCAGTTTGGGCAAGTTAGCTTTAACTACATTGAAAAACTTAATTGCAGCAGCTTTAAGAGCGTTTAGCTCTTTGCCTCCAACTGCCCCTAGCCCTTTGGGTAATATAGCTTTAAAAGCTGCTTTTAGCCCCCCTTTCCTCAACGCATCCTGAAATCTCGTCATCAAGTCAACAACCTTAGAAAGTCCCTTTTTAAGAGGACCGAGAAGTCCTTTTTCTGCCAAAAGCGCAGTTATATTCGTGATGTTGTCTTTAAAATTCGACCAAATGCCTACGAGAGTCTTGCTTTGGCGCTCCATAGCGCCCTTGTAGCGATCATTCCAAATGCTCATTAGCGTTGAGGTCACAATTTCCCGGTTGTTGCGGTCCACTACAGCCACACGCTGTTTACCGTGTTTATCGGTGTACATCAAGGCAGTCTTACCTACTTTATCAGCCTCAACGCCTAACTGCTTGTAGTTACTTTTAGTTATCTCAAGTGCTTTAATCCCAAATTCCTTTAACCGTTCAAACTCGCCCGTCTGTGCGTCTGCTAGCGCTTCAACTGCTTGCATGATGTCTTTGCCCATAGCAGCAGCGGTATCTCCCAAAGTACGCAATACTTTCTGCCCCTCTATTCCGTAAGCAGAAAGGCGAGTGAAGGCCTCCACAAGTCCTGGAACTTCAAAGGGCGTCGAGCGCGCAAAATCAAGAATCCACTTAAACGCTTTATTAGCTTTTTCTTGTGTGCCAAGAGTGGTAGTTAAAATGTTTTTATATTGCTCAAAGCTAGCAGCTGCTTGAATGCCAGTTTTGACGGCCATCCCACCCATAGCGACAATGGACGCACCAACTGCTACAGCAGCTCCTTTCAAAGCTTTCTTCATATACCCGCTAAGTCCTCCAACAAAAGAACGCCCTTTAGATTCCGCTTTTTTTAGCCCTCTTTCATATTCACTTGCATCAATTCCAAGCTTTGCCCAAAGCCTACCTACTTCCACCTTTTACCTCCCACTTAGGTGGCTTTACTCCAAGCTTTCTGCACATCACTTGAAAATCCTTCATCTCCTTTTCTCTCCTTACCTCTCGCGGATGCTTTGGAATTGGAGGCATGAACTCTTTTGGTTTGTGCTTTCTTTTGCCGAAAATGCTCGCAATAATCGCCATAATACTGGCTGTATGTTGCCATCTTTGCCAGTTTTCAAGCTCTTCTTGATAGCTAAGCTCTTCAACTACTTCCACCGCCTCCCGTATGGAAAGCTTTTTTATTTCCTCTAAACTCCAACCAAGTTTCCGCGAAAGAAAAACTATTTCTTCTGTTCTGAGAAGGCCACATAGCTCATCAAGGCCCCACCGAGCTTCTTTAGCCCGAAAAAATTTACATCAACCCAAGCCTTGATAGCTTCCTCAATTTCGCTAGGATAGGCATTCTTTATGTCTTTATCAGTAATGCCAGGAATGAGCAGAGAAAGGACTTCGACTCCTTTACCAAAGACGAAATCTATCAGATCGTTAAAGTCATTTAATCCAGCTGCTTCCGAGCCGGTTTCCTGAATCTTTCTTAAGATCTCAGCCAGCTCTCCGATTTTTNTCTCTTCAATAACGAATTTCTTCCCCGCAACTTCAACTGTCTTTTTTCGCATTGCNGTTTAACCTCCTTAAATGCTCAAGCAATGCACTCTGAACNTCGTAGTTCTTCTTTAAAANTGGCTCCAATCTAAGCAACAAGTAAGTTGCNACGAAAATGGGAAANCCAACATTGGCAATAAGCTGTACAGCGTTTTCAAAGCTCATCAGCTATCCCTCCCTGTAGTANACTGGTCCATTGAATTCAAAATCGAGACTCTCCTCCACAAGGCTATCTACAGGCACTTCAAGATTTTTCCCTTTAACAAAACCATAACCTTCATATCTGGCTTTGCTTGCACCCTGATAATCCACATAAAGGACGATGATGTGCTCTGCGCCTACCCAATCGCTTCTATCGGTTACCCAGAACCCTTCACAAGAACCACTTGCGCCTGTGAGAACTGATACAAACTCCTTCCAGCCTCCACTTTCAAAACAAGTTGCTTCTTCAAACTCCCGTCCAGGGTCAAGAGACCAGTTTTTAAACCCCATTACCTGGGTGACGTTGTAATATTCGCCAGAGACTGTCACCGTATCAGTTGGTTGTAAAGCACTATCGAAGACCACTACACCACCTACATACTCGATTGAGAATCCGGAAGTCTGAATCACTCCATTCACCTTCACGGTGACGGGTGAGTTTTTGTTCCAGTAGCGCTTTGCAGAGTCCGTAATGNTATAGCGAGTATAGGTAGCATCTGGAGTTGTTGCCTCGTCTGTAAAAGCGATTGGATCCCCGTCATGCTTCAGAACCGCGCCGACCTTTCCTGCTATTGCCATTACCCGTCACCTCCTCCCAATTTTTCTTCTTCTTGAGCTGGAGAGCTTCAGCTTCAGGAAAGTCCACTAGATCTCCTTCTCTGGCAATGAATCTTCCTTGCGGGTCCCTGTATTCCTTTTTGCCCTTATATCTCAGTATCACGCCCACTTTACCTCACTCACTTATGGTCCAGCTGTTACAGCGCCAGTGAAGGTGAAATCAAAGGAAATCGAAGCAATGTCATCCACAGAAACATCTATAGATTGCTTGACGAGTGCTGTTCCTTGGATGTAATTGGTGTTATCTACCATGAGTTTTAAAGTTACTGTGGTTCCGTTAAGAGCTGCATCTTGAAGAGCTTTCTGCCCATTCACATCATTTGCCACATCCCAATTCCCTGAAAAAGAGCCAGATGCCCCTCGAAGTCCAGCCACAAACTCTTTCCAGCCGTTTGAATCAAAGTTAGTAGCTTCCAGCATGTCAGGACCTACGTCTATAGACCATTCCTTTATTTCCGCTACTTTATTTGCCCCTACATAAACTCCGCCGCCATATCCTGCAATCGCCAACTTACATCACCTCCTAACTTCTTTCATAGATCACCTGAAAGGTGATCAGAAATTGAGCTCTTTTATTCAAGTCATATGCCAGGAGTTTTGGAGGACCCCCAGCCTTTATGAGGAGATAACGAGTACTTCCAAGCACTACATTCGAAAGCCCATGAAGAGTTTTATAAACCTCATCAGCCTTTNCCCGGGCTACCGAATAATCAGAACCGCGAACAATGGCTGTAATACCCTGCTTATCAACGTTGCTTTCAAGATGGCTTTCTGCTCCTTCACCGGACTCGTAAAGAGCAATGATAGTATCTGGCTCCTCAGGGAGGATTCCCTTAAAGATGTTTTGGCCTACTGTTCCTATTCCCTGCTGGTTGAGATAGGAAGCAAGATCATCAAGAATCATTCGATCGCCCTCCTTATCTCGCTAGCTACAAGTTGAAGAGCTCTTTCCTTCAATCTGTTGAACGGGTCTTCAAGGTACTTTGCTTTTCTNCCTGGAACAGGATGATGAAAGTCAGTTCTTTCATGCTGCACTTCCGCGTAAACTGTGTTGTAGCTGATAATCGCCACCGGTTTGCCTCCCTCAGTGCCAGTTGTCACAGTTCCAGANCGCTCAAGAGTTCCTNTGAGNAGGGGAACTTCGTTTTGAGATTCAGTGAGAATAGCTTCAGCAGCAATTCTGAGNCCCCTCTCCGCAGCCTTCTTAGCTCTTCCTTTATCTCCCCACCATTCAACGCGTCCACTCATGCAAGCATCACCTTTTTGTAGGAAAATCCGAACATCTCAAAGCTTGCTACTTTTACAACCTCATAGCTCTTTCCGTCCTTTTCAATCCTGTCCTCGTTGTTTACTTCTATGTCTTCTGTGTAGCAGGCAAGTCTTGCCACAACTTCCTCTTCTCCTTTCGGCCTTCGTATGAGTTCATAGGCGGGAAAGAACTTGCAATTAATCTCAGTTCCACCATCGTATTGAGGAGCTCCATACCCATCACGACTTGTCTTTCGATATAGAGTTGCCCGGTCCGTTAAGTACGCCCGCACACAATCCTCCCCGAGAGACGAATGTAAGGAGCAATAAGCCTAGCTGCTTCTGGAGAAAGCACTTTGCGATAGTCGGGAAGCGAAACATAACTTTCGCTCATATCTCCAAGGCGCATATCAGAGACTCCAGCCTGCTGCAGTTTAGAGCGACCAGTTCCGGAAGTAAGAAGGAAAACAGCCTGCTCGCAAACAGCATCCTTAACCGCTTGCGGAATCTCAGGGTTTCCATCATCGTCGGTATCGTAAGAGCGAGGAAATTTGAGAGCCTGGTTGTCATCGTAAGGAAGATGCTCATCTTTTATCCGCAGAGAATCTATCTGTCTTGTAGCAGTGATGAGCAGCCTTTCTTTTTCTGCAGTAGACTTTGAGTTCCAAGTTTCTCCCTCCAGATGATTAGCAAGATAAGTATCAGCCTCAGTTACTGTCACATAGCTGTTTGCACTTTCCCCAGCTACTGTAGCGTCAAGGGCCATTTACCCCTCCTTTTTCTCCTCCTGTTTCTTCTGGTTTTTCTTCTGCTTTGCTTTCTTCTTTTTCTCCTCCTGTTTCTTCTGGTACTCTTCAAGTGTCACAAAGACACCCGCTCCAAGTAGAAAGTTTCCAAAACTTTCTTCCACTTTTACCGGCTTTCCCTTCGGAAAAACCACAGTGCGCGGGTGTCTCGTAGCAAAGATGTTTTCCACCTCTTTCTCTTTCTTCTTTCCTATGTAAACAACCTCCAAGATTTCCACCTCCTTAAGAAAAGGGGAGGGTTTACCCCTCCCCTTTAATCTCTATTAACTGTTGGGGTTCTCAGCAGCAGCTATCACGAGGACGCTGTTCACGGCAATATTGGAAACTGCCACGCGGGATTCGCCATAGTCGATTTCGATTGCAATTCCAATCTGGGAGCCGTAGTCGAAATCTTTTTCAATCCACTCGGGCTGCCCAACGTAACCGCGGATTGCAGCCTCAGCACCAAAGAGAACAGCTTTTCCAACATAGACTTGAGGAGTGTTGTTATTGAGAGCACGAGGCACATTGTCAGCCTCATAGATGATTACGCCATCCCAGTAGCCAAGAGCACCGGTGAAGAGAGGATTATTGGAACCGCGCTCAGCCGCTTCTCTNTGAGCCTGTTGCCAGACAGAATCCTGTTTGAGGTTGTAACCCTGATAAGGATGAACCACCATAACGTAGTACTGCTTCCCTTCGATAACAAGAGGACGAATCTTGTTATCCCGTGCAACGAGCTTGGCTTTACTGATGAGAGTTGTAGTAAGGACATCAGTGGCATCGATGGTATCGGTGCTTGTAGCATCTCCGGCGTAGAGAATAGAGGGGTGATTGGCAGCAGTAAGCGTGTTGAACATAGAAGCGTCAAGCTTATCCCGAAGCCACTTAGCGAGAGCATTCCTTGCAGCCATGCGAATATCAAAATTCACTCTCTTCTTGCCCTTCTTGGTATACCGCACAGCGTGCCTTAAGACTTCAGGAGTATAGAAGACCTCATCAATCGTGAGTTTCTCTTCGTTGCCCTCTAGAGTATTCTCGCCACTTACACCAGTTCCAGAAAGTCCTGCTACTACAGTCACGTGAACCTTCTGCGCTGAAGTATTTGAGTCTTTACGGATAATAGGCATGCCGCTTCCCTCAGGTCCTTCAAACTTCTTCCAAAAGAGCTGCTTTTCAGCTTCTTCAATTACAGAAGCTGCCCAGACCTCAGGAGAAGCGGTCTGAAGATCAGTAAATGTAGTTGTTGCCAACTTTCATCACCTCCACTAAACAATCTTCACCTTAATCTCACCTCGGAGAACCTTTTCTTTCACATCCTCAGAAAGGGCCATCCACTCAGCTGTGTAGTTGTCTTTACTTAGAGTTATCTCAGCCGGTGGCCCACCTTGCTTTCCTGGAGGATTAGAAGGTCCTCCGACGGACTGNCTTCCACTTTGGCCTTTAAGCCAGGGCCACTTTTCAACAAGCTTTTCCAAGNCTTCTTTGAGCCCTACAACCTCGCCGTTCTCATCAATCTCCACTTCGCTCCAGTCCATGAGCCTGAAAGCTGCTTCAAGGTCACTGATTCCAAGTTTCACCGCCTCTGTGCTGAACGCCATTTGCTTTCTCGCTTCCGCTATTTCAAGGTCTCTTTCAGTAAGCCTCCGCTCGAGTTCAGCCAGTTTCTCAGCCATTTTTTCAGCTTCAGTTTTTTTCTTCTCCTGCTCCTCTTTAGCAACTTTCAAAAATTCAAGAGCTTGGTCAGGGCTCTCAAAGCCCAGNTCTTTAACCANGTTGGCCAGCTGCTTCTTGGCTTCTCTCTTTACCCGGGCCATGAAAGAAGCCTCATCTGGAAAAACAGCGAAAGGCTGTTTCCCAGAATCCTGCTGACCCTGGTCCCCAGTGTTTTGGCTCTGCTNGGAGCCAGCGNCCTGGTNAGCGCCCGCACTTTGCCCCTGTGCGTTAGGGTCTGTCTGATTGTTCTGGTCTAGCATTTAACCTCCTTTCCGCAGGTTAACCGCCCTGCGTAGGCGTAAGATTATTTTTGTTAAGTCTTCAACAGCCCTTTCGAGGCAGCTATCCCAAATCGTTTTTTTGTAGCTGTCCCCATCAACAAGTGGTTCTATAACCTCAGTTAGGATTGCTAAAACTAGGTGCACAAGCTCATGTAGCAGCATTTCTTCACTGTTTAAATCCTTACTTGGCCATCGAACTGTAGCTTCTTTATAACGCCAGCTAAACGAGGTCGTTGGAGTTCCAACCGTGTTATCAACCACTATCTTTATTCGCCAATCTTCTAATCCTAAAATTCTTTGATATTCTCGAATTGCTTTCTCTAGCTTCTTTTTATTTGTCAAGGTGCTATCGCCTCTTCGGCACAGGCAAACCTGCAATTCGATAAAGGCTTTCAGGTGGAGTTTCTTTGAGATCCACAAGATAAATTCGAATGAGTCTTCGTGCAGCTTTCTTCTTCTTATCACTTGGAACTTTCAGCGGAGTACGAGCTCCCGCAAGGGCTGCAGCAGCAGCGTGAACAGCATTTCGATTGAGCGTTCCGTTTGGCTCCTTAACTGGGAGTTTGCAGAGGTCTTTTACTTTATCCTTACCAGGAGGATTTANGTCAATNAGGCAAGCTTTGCAGAAGGANTTNGCGTCTGGATAATCGCTTTCTTTAATCGAACTCCAGGGCCTGTTGCTTACTTTTACTGCCATTCTCCACCTCCCGTTTTCGGGCAATAAAAAAAGGCCGCAAACCCTTTTGGGGTTTGCGGCCTCTGTCCGGTCTTTCCGGTAAGCTGCTAATTAAATATTAGCAATCCACTTTTACAAGTCAAGCTAAAGCTTCAAATTCCTGCCAGGTCTTTTCCACTGCTTTTTTCGCATCTTTTAGCTTAGCCATATAAAAATTAAAGAGATCTATCCATTTTCGCTGATCTTCTTTTGAAAGTTTTTTAATTTTTTTAGCCTCTTCAACTGGTGGCGCGTAGTATGTCATAATTCACCTCTTGCCTCTAAAATTTCTCTTGTCCACTTTTGCCACCCTTTTTCTATATAGGTCTTAATGAAATTGTACTTCGCAGGTGAAGTGTTTTCAAGATTCTGCGGGTTAGTGAAGAATTCTGCAAAACTTTCTGCAAAGTCTTCACGGTAGTTAGTGCGGGCATATCTGCTTACGCTAGGTTCACGCTCATAAAGCTCCTTCCACATATTTTCAAGATCAATAAAAATGTCTTTAAAATTTGCATGTCCTATTTCATGAAAAAGAACTCTCTTCTGTTCTTCTTTCGATATAGAGTGAAGAATTTTATAAAGAACAATCCTACTTTTCGTTCCTTCCTTTATATACTCGCCAGCTACTTGACCTTTAAAAACATCGTGATAAGAGATGCGATCAACAATTGCTTTCATCTCTCCTGAAACTTTTCTTTCAAGGCAACGAGCAGGGAGTTCAGAAAGCCACTTTTTCAGCTCTTCTTCAGTAAATGGAGCTTTCTCAAGATTAGAAAAGTTAAAACGCTCTACAGCTTCAGAATATTTCTTCTTCGCTTTTTTCCTTTCCTTCGCTTTAGCAGCCTCTTCAAATTCAGGCACGTAAAGTCCTATACCGTGCTTGCAATTTGGATGAAAAAGCCCTTTTGCTCTCGCTTCAGCTAATGTGGGATATCCTTTCGTCGCCCCGGTAATGCTTAAAACTTTTCCTTCCCAAGGACGGCACTTAGAACAATCTGTGTTGTGAGTGCTCACTTTAACAAGGTCTTGGTCAAGCTCAGTAAACCGATTGAGAGCCCCTTGAATCTGCGCCTCCATCGTTGTGGTCCTGGCTACCATCTTGGCATATGAAGTCATATTCCACTGCCGACCAAGCTTGTCCACAAAACCAGTTATCCCTCGCTCAGCAAGCTTTTGTTTAATTAGCTTAGCTACCTGAGGAACTGTCTCGTAACCAACTACTGCTCCCCTCACACTCTCAAGGGCCACTTCTCGATAAACGTCCTGGACGCGCCGACCAATCGTTTGAATAATGTCTTGAAGCTTCGCATAGGTATTCTCTGCTAAGACCTGGACTGCCTGCTGGTGAATACCTCCAAAAGTAAACCCCACTGCAACCTTTTTCTTCGCCTTTTTAACTTCCTTTTCGGCCACCTGAGCAGCTCTCTGGTAGAGAGAAGGGATTACCTCTTCACACCACTTTCTTGACTCTCCATTGAGACTTCCCAGAATAACTTCAATCTGGTGCTCCAAGAACTCGTAATATTCAGCCTCAAGGCCCTTCTCGAGCCTCTGGGTAATCAGTCTCAAGATGTCACGCTCGGCATTGGCGTAAAGCCTGGCCAAGCGGTTAACTTCGGGGGCTGGAAACTTTACAACAGCCAACTACTACTCCTCAGGTGGTTTTATTCCGACAGCTTTTACTCGCTCAGAAACTTCTTCGTTCATGCGTTCAATCTCAGCTTTGGCTGTTTCGTCATCCACATCATCAAGGCGCTTGATAGCGGAGATAAGGGAAGTGGTGGGCCTTCCGCCTGTCCTGATGTTTTCAATCTCAGCCTGCTCCTTCTGATCGACAGGAAGACCATCTTTCCACTCAATTTCAACTTCTTCCGGTCCTGGACCTTTCCCAAAAGCCCCGTCAAGAGCTTGGGCTAGATAAAGTACCTTCTTTAAAACCGGGTCGAAAAAAATTGCTTTTCTTCTCACCTTCGCAAGGGTTCTCATGAGCCTAAAGCGAAGAGCTCGTCCGCTTTCAGGCCCTTTACCTTCAAGGCCAAAAAGGTCAGGGCTTGTTTCAGTGAAAAGCATGAGAGCCTTGAGGATGTACTCTATTTCCTTAAAGCAGTGTTCAAGTTGCGCATCCCAGGTAAGATATTGCGGGAGAACCTTCGCATCGTCAGGAATGCCAATGAGCCCCAGGTCTTTCTTGTCTGCTTCTCCTTTCTCATCCACCAGCGTGTCGAAAACGCTTTGTGGAACAGCAAGCTTTGGATCTGCGTGTTTATCCAGGATATCTGCTACTTGAGAGTAGCGGTTATTTAGTTCATCAATAAGTGTCTCGATATCGTAGTAGTCAGAATACCCCCAGAACTCTTCATCATCGCACCAGTTTGGCGCATGGACAACTAGAAAGTCGTCAACCTGTGTTTCTTGCACTTCCGGAGGAGGATTTTCGTAAACTCGCTCTAAAGGAACTTGTTCGGCTACTTTCCCTCTTCTGATGCGATACATTTCGTTTCTGATCTGACCCTTCTCATGAATTTCCAATCGAAGGTAAGGAACTCCATCTTTCACCTTTATCCAAGCAATCTTCACTCTCACCGGCTTGAAGGTGTTGTCTTCATCAAACTCAGGAAAAACGATGTCTGCTTTAACCGGCTCGATTATTGGAAAGTTGTTTTCGAACCTTACTTTATAAAAAGCATCTCCGCGGTAGGAGCAACCAAGCCCAATGCGGTAGTTCAAAGCGTGAAGTTTGTTATCGCGGACTATCTGAGCCAACCTCTCTTGCGAATTTTTATTTCCACTCTTCACTCGGTAAATATGAGGTTCACCAAAAAGGTAGTCGGCTGAGGTAAGTGACACAAGTTTGCAGAAGTTGCAGATGATGTAGTTCACGTATTCGAGCTGAGAAGTAGAAAGTCTTCTTACGATTTCGTCGTGAAAAAGCTCCCGGTGCTCACCACGAAACATCTTTCTGAACTTGTCATATCGAAGGANCCTCTCTCTTTCTTCCGGGAAAATTTCCGAAAGAGTTGGAATGTGCTCTTTGTTTTTTAGAATCTCCAAATTGAGAAACCCNTGGGCAACAGTCTTGTTTCCTGTTTCTTTCTTGCCGTAGTCATCGCCGGTAATGGCCATCTCACCACCCCCTTGGCTTCTTTTTTGCAACCTTCGCCCTCGGCCCTTTTAGGTGGGTGTAAAGGGCATATCTCAAAGCATCCATCGCATGATCAAACATCTTGATAGGTTCCTCCTTGATTGGCCTCCCGTCTTTTTCCTGCGGGTAAGAGTAGTTCTCAAACTCCATGATTGTGCTGCTGCAGCGAGGATGAATTAAAAGCCCGGGCAATCCATCATCTCTTACTTGAAGAAGGGATTTCACCATTTGGATTCCAGGAAGAACTGCATTGTCAGCTTGTTTAGCTTTAAGACCAACCAGCTTCAATTCCTTNATGTTCTGCGGCTCACTCGGATCGCAGTAAAAAGTGGAGATATTGTANGTTTCAGAAAACTCCTCTGCTTTCTCTTTGATCTGGTTAATTAACTTTCTTCTTTCGTAGAACTCGTCCACCACATGCGCTCTCAAATCACTATCGAAGCAGATAACCAAAATGACTGCTGGATTCGTATAGCCCCAGTCAACGCCAGCAATAACTTCTTTCCACTCTCTTCCTTTAAAAGCAACAACGTGTTTTTCTCGACTGAACTCGTCATAAACAAGCCCCTCTAGAGCAATGAATTCGCCTTCGATTTCTTGCTTAGCAAACTCAGCTGAATACGTTTCCTCAAGAGATCTCAAAAACTCTCTGCTTGCGTGAGGAGCTTCTCGAGTGGAGCAGCGAATAATCTCTCCAAGCCTCATCTCCACAAAAATCACGTAAACCCAATTCCGGCCCTTTGGAGTGGTAGTAATAAAGCCTTTTGCTGGAGGAAGCCTCAGTCTTCCTATCAAAATATCCCATGCAAGCTGGGTGCAGAGTGCTGCCTCATCAATGTAAAACCAGGAAAGATTAGGACCCCTTAACTTTTCAGGATCATCCGCAGACCGGAAGATGATTTCAGAGCCGTTTATCAAAATGAGGTGGTTTTCTGTCTTGTTAAAATTCTTTATGAGCTCCCGCGGAAGATACTTGAAAAACTCGCGCTGGGTGGAGTCGCGAAGCATAGTGTAGGTCGGAGCAACTATCACTCCAAAGCTTCCNGGGTATTGGATTGCAAGTTTAATTGCCTCATTTACGCCAGCAGTTGTCTTTCCGCTTCCAATGCCACCAATAAACGCTCGAAATTTCGCAGTGGAAGCGTGAAAAACTCTCTGCTTCGGTTCAGGCAGATATGGAATTCTAATGAGCTTCTTCTGAACCGCTATCATCCCAAACCACCACAAATTGCACTTCTCCAGAGTGTTCTATTCGGTCTCTGAGCTTCTCGAGATATTCAAGAATTAACTTTCCATGCTTTACCTTCCCTTTTTTTGCTTCTTTCATGAGCGCATGTAGCATTTTCGGAAGATTTTCCTTGAGGTACTCTTTTGTTCTTTCCTCAACTGCATCCCAGAATCCCGGTAAACGCTTCCACCGCCTGAGAGTCCTGTCTGAAATGCCAGCCTTCTTAGCAATAGTTTTGTGTGTTAGATGGGGGTTAGTAGCCAAAAGCTCTATGACAAGAAGCTG
>Ga0180901_1132_pt1 | contig 13759 bp, 15 predicted proteins | sample Deesub1362A_J573_FD_124299 | JGI IMG/M metagenome (GOLD analysis project Ga0180901, IMG submission 124299) | Unclassified bacterium JdFR-66
AGCAGTAATTTGCTTAAAAGGACGTAGGGAAATAGAAAAAGATAGGGTTTAAATTCTCCGAGCTCTAAAGAAAGCCCTACCGAAATTAATATCAGAGGTATGGCTGCTTGCCCCAGTCTTTCCAAAAATATTTCTAACCCCAAAGGCAGCTTTACTCCACCAAAAACCAAACCGAGAAACAAAGAGATGAGAGGAGGAAAAGTAAGAAGTTTACCTAGTTTATTTACCTTTTTATTACTCTTTCCGTAAAACTCAGCTATGGCTATGCCCACTGTAAAAATAAAAAGTGCCGTCCCAAAAAGATCATAAAAAATAGCGCGAAAAAAACCTTCCTCTCCTAGAAGTTCGAGCGTAAGGGGATAACCTAAATAACCAGTGTTTCCAACTGCTGCGACCAAAATAAACCCTCCCAAAAGCTCTCTTTCAGAAATGAACGCTCTCCCTACCAGCCAAGCTAGAACAAGACAGAGAACCATCGCAGCCCAAGCAACCAAGGGTATCTTGAACATACTCCATTGAAAAGGTGAGTTTCTCACCGTTTGGAAAATGAGAGCAGGAAGAGAAAGATAAATGACCAACTTATTGATAATCTGGGCATCTCTTGCCCTTAGCAGAGAAATCTTTTTACTAATAAATCCAAGAAAAATGAATAAAAGGAGAGAAAGGAGAACAGATAGAAATGAGGGAATCAATACTCTTCCACCTCAAAAAGCTTTTTTTCAAAAGGTGCTACTAGTAAGCCTTTCTCTGTAATATATTTCGTAATATACGCAGCTGGAGTGATATCAAAAGCGAAGTTCTTTACTTCAGAAAAATGGGGCACGATAGCAGTTTCCCCCACCTTTTTAATTTCCTCCTCGCTTCTTTCCTCAATAGGAATTTCCTCACCGCTGTGAAGAGAAAAATCGAAGGTAGAAAGAGGAGCAGCTACATAAAAAGGTAGCCTATTTTCCTTGGCTAAAACAGCGAGAGTGTATGTGCCTATTTTATTAGCCACGTCCCCACTCAAACTTATCCTGTCAGCGCCCACAATAACTTTGCTTATTTCGCCCCTCTTCATTAAAAAACCTGCTGTTGAATCTGTAACTACGCAGTGCTCAATGCTTTCCTTTCCCAATTCCCAAGCGGTAAGCCTTGCTCCCTGAAAAAGAGGCCTTGTCTCGGTGACAATAACCTTAATCTTCTTCCCTTCAGAAACAGCTGCCCTTATAACTCCTAGAGCAGTACCATATCCTGCAGTGGCTAAAGCTCCTGCATTGCAATGGGTTAAAATAGTATCCCCGCTTTTTAAAAGAGTAGCTCCAAACTTGCCAATTTTCTGATTCACTTCTATATCTTGAGAATAAATAAGCTTTGCTTCTTCCTCCAAGACAACTTTCAAATCCTCTCCTCCTTTTCCCAAAGCTTTCTTCAACATCCTTTTTAGTGCCCAAAATAAATTTTTAGCAGTAGGTCTGGTAGCAGAGAGCAGTTCAGATGCTTTCAAAACGTCTTCGTAAGACGGCTTTTTGAGTTTTTTTACTGCCAGGACAATTCCAAAAGCTGCTGCTACTCCAATCGCGGGAGCACCTCTTACTCTCATCTCCCTTATAGCATTTATGACATCTTCTACATTTTTGCATTCCAAATATGTTTCCTTCTCAGGAAGAAGAGTTTGATCAAGGAGATATAGCTTATCACCATCCCAGCGCATTGTCTCTACTCTCATCTTTCCCAAATCTGCAAAAGATACATCAACTTAGACAAATGCTCAATTGTTTCAGCAAGATAAAGAGCTTCAAAAGGATCTCTGCCCACAGCTACAACCCCATGCTTTTCCAGCAAAGCTACGTTTTTCTGGGAAAGAACGCGCGCTGTTTCCCTCGACAACTCTTTACTTCCCGAAGGCAAAAAGGGTACTTTCCCTGCCTCAAATTTTCCCTCCATAAAGACAGAAGAGAAATCAAGCTGAGAATTTTTTAAACCCATAACTACTGAGTAGGGAGAGTGTGTATGTATGATGGCATTAACATCGCCTCTTTTTTTATAAATCTCAAGATGAAGAGAAGTTTCCATCGATGGTTTCTTCCCCTCTCTCGCCTCTCCCTCTCTATTAAGAAAAACGAAGTCATCCACCTTTAAGTTTCCCAAAGAACTTCCTGAAGAGGTAATCACAAATCCTCCTTCTACTCGCGCGCTTATATTCCCCAATCTTCCCACAACTAGATTTTTACGATACAGAATTTTTCCCACTTCGATTAGATCATCTATAACGTTCAAGTCCCCATCTCCCAGGAAGAAAGATACTTTCTTTGCTCTTCAGTAAGAGTATCTATTTTAATCCCCATCGCTTTAAGTTTTCTTTCTGCCACTATTTCGTCAATCTCTTTTGGAACTGGATAAACCTTTGGAGAAAGTGATTCACCTTCCTCCCAGAGAAATTTCACAGAGAGAGCCTGATTAGCAAAGGACATGTCCATAACCGCAGCAGGATGTCCCTCAGCAGCTGCCAGATTTACTAGTCTTCCCTCTGCCAGCAAATAAATTTTTCTCCCGTCTTTCAAAGTGAATTCCTCCACATTTGCCCTAATTTCTCTTTTCTTAACGCTTATTTCCTCAAGAGCTTTTTTATCTATCTCCACATCAAAATGACCAGCGTTAGCAAGAATAGCACCGTCTTTCATCTCCTCAAAATGCTCTTTTCCTAAAACGCGTATATCACCAGTGACAGTAATAAAAATATCTCCTTTGGAAGAAGCTTCTTCTAGCGTCATCACTTCCAAACCATCCATAACCGCTTCCAAGGCTTTCAAAGGATCAACTTCTGTGACAATCACTCTTGCCCCCATTCCTCTGGCTCTGGTAGCAATACCTCTCCCGCACCAACCGTATCCGCAAACCACAACTACTGAGCCGGCAAGAAGTATGTTTGTCGCTCTGAGCACACCGTCTAAACTGCTCTGTCCTGTGCCATACCTGTTATCAAAAAGATGTTTGGTCAGAGCATCATTCACAGCAATAATTGGATATTTTAAAGCTCCTTTTTTAGCCATGCTCCTTAACCTAATCACTCCGGTAGTCGTTTCCTCCGTTCCCCCTACTACATTTTTTAAACTCTGAGGGTGTTTTGAATGCAAAGTGCTAATAAGATCAGCTCCATCATCCATAGTAATTTGAGGAGAGAAAGAAAGAACACTTTCTATGTGCTTGTAATATTTATCTCTATCCTCCCCTCTAATAGCAAAAACGCTTATTCCATACTCCTCCACTAGAGCTGCAGCTACGTCATCCTGAGTGGAAAGGGGATTTGAAGCGCATAAAAAAACCTCTGCTCCCCCTGCTCTCAAAACCCTCATCAAATTTGCTGTCTCTGTAGTTACATGAAGACAAGCACCCACTTTCAACCCCTTCAAGGGTTTTTCTTTTTCAAATTCGCTTTTTATACTTCTTAGCACTGGCATGTGGGCCTCAGCCCATTCAATTCGACGCTTACCTTCCTTTTTTAACCTTAAATCCTTAATATCGAAATCGCTCAACCCTTTCACCTCCTGAAACTTTCAACTGTTCTTTTTAAACCCTCCTCTAAACTAAATCGTGGTTTCCAGTTCAAACCTTTTTCAGCCAGTTCGATTTGTAAAAAAACTCGATAAATTTCCCCTTCTCTAGGTTGAGTGTAAAGAGGAGATAAATCTGAATCTGTCAGAGAAATGAGCAAGCTAGCTAGTTCACTCACCGTTGTTTCATCTCCCGTACCAATATTATAAATCCCTGGTCTGCCGCTAACTGCTAATATATTTGCTAGTGCGACATCCTCAACATAAATGAAGTCTCTTGTCTGACTGCCGTCTCCATAAATAACCGGCGGCTTATTGTTATTCAATCTACTCAAAAAAATTGAAACAACTCCTGCTTCCCCCTCGCTCTCCTGACGAGGTCCATACACATTACCATACCTTAAAATTACCACTTCCAGAGTATCACTAAAGAGAAGGGCATACTTTTCCGCTGCTAGTTTACTTAAGCCATAAGGAGAAATAGGATTTAGAGTATGATTTTCTTCCACAGGAAGCTCCCGAGGCTCTCCGTAAACAGCTACTGAAGAAGCAAGGACTAATCTTTTTACCTTGCTCTTCCTGGCAGCTAAAATGACTCTTAAAGTACCTTCAATGTTTCTTCTCACATCCTCAAGAGGGTCTTCCCAAGAATAGGGAACACTAACCTGCGCTGCTTGATGCGATATGACATCAGGAGAGAAATCCTGGATAACCTTTTCAAACCCTTCACTGTTAACATCTAAACAGAGAAAGTTTACATTTGCAGGAATGTTTTCTTTCTTGCCCCGACTTAAATCATCTACGACTAAAACTTCCCAGCCATTTTGAGAAAAGGCCTCTACAACATGAGAACCAATAAAGCCTGCTCCTCCTGTGACTACAACTTTCAAGAAATCCGTCCCTCAAGTTTGGAAATAGAGTCCTTCCCCAAAATTATAAGCAAGTCAGTGTTTAAATCCTCCTTTTCCTCCAAATATCCGAAACCTAACCAATTTTTAACCGCACTTGCCGCTTCTCTATTACCAGGCTTAAACTGTATTACTGTACCAATAAAGTCATCGTTTTCAGCATCTCCTATAGAAGTTACATTAACGTTTAAAATAGATTTCATATAAGAAGAAACGCGCGTTGCCCAACCTCTCTTCCCACACCCATTAAGAACAGTCACCGAGATGTCTTCTAAATCCTCCTTCAAAAATTCAGGCAGTTCACCTTTTTCTCTCACCCAGTACATAATCTCTGAAATTTTATCTTCTTCAGGAAGAACATAACTTACCCCTCCAATCCGAGCAGTATATCCTGGAAGCAAAACCATTTGAATATCATCTTCCTTTAATGAGAGATACGTCCGAGCCAAAGAAACCATTTGAGATACGCTCATATCCGTTTCTAAGTGTTCTGCTACAGAGTCAGCTAAAGAAGGTATTTTCCAAATGGAACTCGCCCTTGCCAATTTCTTAAATATTGCCCGAAAGAACTTCTGCTGCCTTTCTATTCTCCCGAAGTCCCCTTTCGGGTCACGCCGAAAACGCACATATTTTAAAGCAGTTTCGCCATCCATATGATGCCAACCAGGATTAATAAATATATTATGCACGGGATCATAAAGCCTTTTCTCCACATAAATATTCACTCCACCAAGTATATCCACTATCTTCACAAAACCGTTGAAATCTGCTACTGCATAGTGGTGAATATCCATATCTAGAAAACTACTTACAGTTTTTACCAAAAGGGGCATCTCCCCGTATGCAAAGGAATGATTTATCTTTGTCATACCATAGCCAGGAACTTCCACCCTCATATCACGAGGGATGGAAATTAAAATGGCTTTCTTCTCCTTGGGTTTTAAAGATAGAACAATAATGGTATCGGCTCTACCCCTTTCCCTTTCTGTCCGTGCATCTATACCCACAAGTAAAATATTTAATTCTTTTAAATCTTTCTCTCTTGGAGTAAGAAACTTGCTTGCATTAGCTGCGTTTCCCTTATTTATCCTCGATTCAAAGCTCTTGACATAAAAGAATCCAACAGCTGCTAAGATAAAGAAGAGAAGAAAAAGGATTAAAAATAAACGAAGTATATATTTCTTGGCTCTCTGCCAGCGAGTAGGAGGAGTTATGGGTATAGTTTTTTCTAAATCACTTTTTTGCATCGCTTACCCCAAAAAGCAACTCTCCTTCCGCCACAACTTCATTTGAGACAATGGCTCGAGCCTCTGCTTTTCCAAAGTTATGGCGCATTTTTACCACCTTTACCTCTAAAATTAAAGTATCACCAGGTTTAACCATTTTTTTAAATCTAAATTTTTCAATTCCAGCAAAAAGTGGAATTTTTCCCTTGTACTCAGGCAAAGAAAGTAAAGCACAAGCACCAACCTGAGCTAAAGCCTCTACAATAAGAACTCCCGGCATAACTGGACTGCTAGGAAAGTGCCCTTTAAAGAAAGGTTCATTTATAGTTACATTCTTTATTCCCACTGCCTTTTTCCCTGGCTCCATTTCCACAATCTTGTCAACCAAAAGGAAAGGCGGACGATGAGGCAAAATATCCATTATCTCTTCACTATCCATCAGCTTTCCTCCCGCTGTATTGACGCTCCAAGGGCTTGGAATTTTTTAACAAAGTCTTCATAGCCCCTATCAATATGCTCAACTTCTTCAACTTCACTTTTACCTTCTGCTGCCAGACAAGCGAGAACAAGAGCTGCCCCACCTCTTAAATCAGTTGCTCTCACTGGAGCTTCCGAAAGTTTCTCTACCCCTTTAATAATAGCATGTTTTCCCTCCACTTCGATATCTGCACCGAGGCGCAAAAGTTCCTCTACGTATAAGAAACGGTTATCGAAAACATTCTCAGTAACAACACTTGTCCCTTTTACCAATGTTAAAAGAGAAGTTATTTGAGGTTGAAGATCAGTAGGAAATCCAGGATAAGGTAGAGTAGCGATATCAATGGGGCGTAAATCACTTTTAAAACCTGCTTTAATGCCCCTTTTACTCAACTTCACAAATGCTCCCATCTCCTCAATTTTCAATAAAAACATTTCCAAATGTTGCGCATTTGCTCCCTTTACAAAAATCTCTCCCCGGGTAACTACTCCAGCAATAAGAAAAGTTCCCGCCTCAATTCTATCTGGAATAACCTCATGAGAAACTCCTTTTAAAGGAGCTTCCACTCCTTTAATCTCAATAGTGGAACTTCCTTCTCCCTCAATCCTTGCTCCCATTTTTTTAAGAAAATTCGCCAAATCAACAATTTCAGGCTCACGAGCTGCATTTTCTATAACCGTTTTCCCCTTAGCAAAAACACTTGCCATCATTATATTCTCAGTCGCCCCCACGCTTGGATAATCTAAAAACACCCTTGCTCCTCTTAGCTTCTTCCCTCTTGCCACTATATAACCTTTCTGGAAGGAAATATCCGCTCCCAAAAGCGATAATCCTTTTAAATGCAAGTCAATTTTCCTCCGACCGATTTTACACCCTCCAGGCCTAGCTACCCACGCTTCCCCCACTCTAGCTAAAAGCGGACCCAAAACTTGAAGTGAAGCCCTCATTTGACTTACCAATTTATAAGGAGCTTCTTTTCTCCTTACGATGGGAATAACTTCCACCCTCCCGTTACTCATTAAAACTTTCGCCCCGAGATACTCTAAAACTTCTCCCATTACTTTAACGTCTCTAATGAGAGGAGCTTTTTTAATCACACACTTCTCTTGAGAGAGAAGAGAGGCAGCCATGAGTTTTAAAACAGAATTTTTAGCTCCGCTTACTTCTACTTTTCCAGTTAAAGGAATGCCTCCTTGAATGAAAATTTTTGACATCTGCTCAATAAAAATGGAGTTTAGCTCGACAAAGATTTCTTGCCAGCTTTATCTGAAATTCTTAATCTAACAAGGGCTCTTTCTAAGGCCCTTTGAGCTTCTTCTAAATCTTCTTCTGATTCTCCCTTTAAAGCTTCCTCTGCCCTCTCCTTAGCCGCGCGGGCTCTCGCCACGTCAATCTCAGAAGCAAGCTCTGCAGCTTCAGCTAAAACGCTAACTTTATCCTCTTTAACTTCAAGGTATCCTCCGTGAACTGCTATATACTCAGTTTCTTCCCCTATCTTTACTCTCAACTCACCAATTTTTAAAAGAGATATCAAAGGCATATGAAGAGGTAAAATGCCTATTTCTCCCTCCACAGTATTTGCAATCACCATATCAACTTCTCCTGAATAAACAATCCTTTCAGGAGTAACTACCTCAAGGAAAAGTTTTCTCAAGCTTCTACCTCCACCCTCTCCCGAAATTCTTCTGCCTTCTTTACAGCTTCTTCAATAGTCCCCACCATATAAAATGCTTGCTCGGGAAGATGATCCCATTTTCCTTCACAGATTTCCTTAAAACCTTTAATGGTGTCTTTCAAAGAAACATATACTCCCGGTCTACCTGTAAACTGCTCCGCTACAAAGAAAGGCTGGGAAAGGAACTTTTGAATTTTTCTTGCTCTCTGAACTATCACTTTGTCTTCCTCAGAAAGCTCATCCATTCCCAAAATTGCAATTATATCCTGCAGGTCTTTATATCTCTGCAGTATCTGCTGCACTTTCCTTGCCACTTGATAATGCTCCTCTCCTATAAATGAGGGGTCAAGTATACGGGATGTAGAGTCTAAAGGGTCTACAGCAGGATAAATTCCCAACTCAGCTATTTGACGAGAAAGAACGGTTGTTGCATCGAGATGAGCAAAGGTGGTGTGAGGAGCAGGGTCTGTAATGTCGTCAGCAGGAACATAAATTGCCTGAACAGAAGTGATGGAACCTCTCTTGGTAGAAGTGATTCTTTCCTGCAATTCTCCCATCTCTGTAGAAAGAGTGGGCTGATATCCAACCGCTGAAGGCATTCGACCTAAAAGAGCCGAAACTTCCGAACCAGCTTGAACAAATCGGAAAATATTATCAATAAAAAGAAGAACATCCTGTCCCTGGTCTCTAAAATATTCTGCCATAGTAAGAGCCGTTAGACCTACTCTCAATCTTGCTCCAGGAGGTTCGTTCATCTGACCAAAAACTAGCACTGTCTTGTCAAGAACACCTGATTCTTTCATCTCTAGCCAAAGTTCATTTCCTTCCCTGGTGCGCTCTCCAACTCCTCCAAAACAAGAAACACCTCCGTGGTGAACAGCAATATTGTGGATAAGCTCCATGATAATTACTGTCTTTCCTACACCAGCTCCACCAAAAAGTCCAACTTTACCACCTTTCACATAAGGAGCCAGAAGATCAATGACCTTTATTCCTGTTTCGAAAATCTGGGTGGAAGTTTCTAGTTCTTCAAAAGAAGGGGACTCCCTGTGAATAGGCCTTCTTTCCTCAGCTTTAACTTCTCCCAACTTATCTATAGGCTCACCAAAGACATTGAAAATTCTACCTAACGTCTCCTTTCCTACAGGCACGGAAAGAGGAGCTCCTGTATCAATAACCTCCATTCCTCGAATAAGCCCATCAGTAGAGGTAAGAGAAATAGCCCTCACTATATTTCCTTCTAGCTGCTGCTGCACCTCCGCAATTACTCTAATCTTCCCGGCTACAGTTTCACCTTCCACCAGCAAAGCATTGTGAATTGGAGGTATTTCCTCAGGCTTAAACTCAACATCAATTACCGGCCCAATTACCTGAACTAATCTTCCAACTCCCAATTAAATCACCTCTCTCGTATTTTCTTAATTTTAACCGCTTCAGCGGAAGTAGAAATTTCTGTTATTTCTTGAGTTATTTGAGCCTGTCTAGCCTTATTAAACTGAAGAGTGAGGGTTTTTATCATCTCTTCCGCATTGTCTGTAGCGTTTTTCATAGCTGCCCTTCTAGCTGCGTGTTCACTAGCAATTGATTCCAAAAATGCCCTATAAACAAGTGTTCTGATATAAGTAGGCAGAAGTGCTTTTAGAACTTCACCTGCTTGAGGCTCAAAAAGGAATTCTCTCCTTGCTTCTTCCTCACTTTCCTCCTTAGCTTCTCTCACTATTGGCAGCATCCTATGTTCAACAGGCCTCTGCACCAGTAAAGATTTGAAGTGATTAAAAATGAGATAAACTTCATCGACTTCCTCTTTAGAATACATTTTTATGAGTAAATCTGCTACTAAAGAGGAGTCGTAATAAGAAGGCTCATCCGAAAAAATAAAGCTTTTGTGGAGAGGAACTCCTCTAAAGCGAAAATAGGAAAGTCCTTTTTTGCCTACGGAAATTATTTTTACCTCTTTTCCTTCCTTCTGTGACCTTATATACATTCCTTCCGCCCGACGAAGGACATTAGAGTTAAAAGCTCCACAGAGACCTCTATTTGAAGTGATAACCACTGCCGCAATTCGCTTCACTTCAGGGCGAATCTCTAAAAGAGAATGATAAACCTCGCCTGCATGATAAGCTACATCTTCAAGAAGTGCTATCATTTTCAAAGCATATGGACGGGCAGATTCAATTCTCATCTGAGCTTTTCTAATTTTCGCTGCTGCCACCATCTCCATGGTTCTAGTAATCTGCTGGGTGTTCCGCACGCTCTTAATACGGCGGCGGATTTGTCTCATCTTCAACATATTAAGAAAATGCCTCCTTGAACTCTCTAATAGCTTTTTCTAGCTCTTTCTCCAGTTCTTCACTCAAAACTTTTTTCTCCTTAATATTAGTTAAAATTTGAGGGTAATTCCCCTCCAGAAACTTTAATAGACCCTCTTCAAATTGGCGGACTTTCTCCAAAGGCACATCGTCTAAAAATCCTCTCGTACCTGCGAAAATTACAGTTATTTGTTTCTCCACCGGCATGGGAACATACCTAGGCTGTTTTAAGAGTTCTGTCATTCTTCTTCCCCTCTCAATTTGAGCCTGTGTTGCTTTATCCAACTCAGTTCCCAGTTGAGCAAAGGCTTCCAATTCACGATACTGAGCAAGGTCTAGCCTAAGCATTCCCGCTACTTGTTTCATCGCTTTAATTTGAGCAGCACCACCTACACGAGAAACAGAAATACCTACATTAATAGCAGGACGAATACCGGCGTAGAAGAGATCTGACTCTAAATAAATTTGGCCATCGGTAATAGAAATAACATTTGTAGGAATGTAAGCAGAAACATCGCCAGCTTTCGTTTCAATAATGGGTAAAGCAGTGAGTGAACCTCCGCCCATCTCATCAGAAAGCTTAGCGGCTCTTTCCAAAAGTCGGGAATGAAGATAGAAAACATCACCAGGATACGCTTCTCTCCCAGGAGGTCTTCTCAATAAAAGTGAAAGCTGTCTATAAGCAACAGCGTGTTTTGAGAGGTCATCATAGATAACCAAGGTATGCTTTCCGTTGTACATAAAGTGCTCCGCCATAGCACAACCTGCATAGGGAGCAATATATTGAAGAGGAGCGGGGTGACTTGCAGGAGCGCTCACAACTATCGTGTAATCCATTGCTCCATAATTCTCAAAGGTTTCAACTATCTGAGCAATGGTTGAAGCTTTTTGACCAATAGCGACATAAACACAAATCACATCCGTATCTCGCTGGTTGATAATAGTATCAACTGCAATGGCAGTTTTACCCGTTTGCCTATCGCCAATGATGAGTTCTCTCTGTCCGCGACCAATAGGAATCATAGAATCTATGGCTTTTATTCCTGTCTGAAGAGGCTCTTTTACAGGCTGCCGGTCTACCACACTCGGAGCTTTAAACTCAATTGGCCTGTAGCCCTCTGGCTCTATAGGACCACGCCCATCAAGAGGCTCTCCTAGCGCATTCACAACTCTACCAATGAGTGCTTCGCCCACCGGAACTTGAAGAATTCTTCCAGTACATTTAACTATCTCACCCTCCTGAACGGAAGTCTCCTCACCCATTATCACCACACCAATCTCATCCCTTTCCAGATTCAACGCCAGCCCGTAGACGCCGCTCTCGAACTCGAGCATTTCAGAAGCCATTGCTCCTTTAAGACCAACTACACGAGCAATTCCGTCACCAACCTCAGCTACTGTCCCCACCTCAGTTATCTCTGGTCGAGTTTCCAACTCCCCAATTTCCTCTTTAAGTATCTTTTCTATCTCACCTGGAGAAATCTTTATCTCCATAATTACCTCCTACCTCTTTCCAGCTAAATCTTTAATTTTTTCAAGCTGTGTTCGGAGACTAGCATCAATAAGTTTATCTCCGATTCTCAATTTAAAACCTCCTAAAATAGACTCGTCCACTACAAATCGAACTCTTACGTCCTCCCCCACCACTTCCTTCACTTTCTCCTCTAGTTTTTCTTTCTCTGGAGACTCAAGTGGGAAAGGAATTCTAACTTCAGCTAACTTTTCCATCTTCTCCTTGAGAACTTTCTGATATTCAACAGCTAAAGAGTCAATTTTCCTACTTTCTCCAAGCTCGAAAAGAAGAGAAATGAAACCCAAAGTTTGAGCAGAAATCTTTCCAGCAAAAAGTTTTTTTAAAATATTTCTCTTTTTTTCAAATTCCACTTTTTCGCTTTCCAATAAATCTTTTAGCTCACTTTTCTCTTTCAAAGCTCGGGAGATTGCCACCAGTTCTTCTCCCACTCTCTCCTCTAACCCGAACACTTCAGAAAGATTGAAAAGAGATTCTGCTAAAAGCTGCTCCTTAGTTTTCATTTGAACTTTTCACCCCAGATAGAGCTTCCTCGATAAGTTCACGATGGTCTTCGGGAGAAAGTGTTTTTCTCACTAACTTGGAAGCTAAATCTACTGCCAGTTCAACAGAACGTTTCTGCAGCTCCTTGAAGGCCTTTTCTTTTTCTCTCTCAATTTCCTCTTGAGCTCGCTCTAAAATGTGAGCAGCCTCTTCCTCCGCTTTCTTCACTATATCCTCACGCACTTTCTCTCCCATTTTCCTTCCTTGCTCTACAATTTTCTGAGCCTCTTCCCTCGCCTCTTCAATCCGCCTTTTATATTCCTGAAGTAATTTTTCCGCTTCCACTCGAGTCTCTTCCGCTTTTTGGAGAGATTCGGAAATCTTCTCCTCTCTCTCTTTCAATATTCTAAGAATGGGAGGAAAAGCATACTTAGCCAAGAGAAACCAGAGAATAAGAAAGGAAACTGTCGAATATATAACTTGATTGATTTCAGGTGTTATACTCAACTTTCACCTCCTCTAACCTTTAAAAGAGAGTAGGAAAGCAATCACCAAAGCATAAAGAGATACTGCTTCAGCAAAGGCAATACCAATAAACATAGCAGTCCTGATAATCCCTGCAGCCTCTGGCTGCCTGGCCATACCCTCTACAGATTTGGCAACCAAAATTCCAATTCCAATACCAGGGCCTATAGCACCTAAACCGATTGCTAAACCAGCTCCTAACCAGGCAAGTCCTGCTTCCATCAATACACCTCCCTTCTAATGAACATGAATAGCGCCATCGATGTAAATAGCTGCCAAAATAGCAAAAATATAAGCTTGGATAAAGGCGACGAAGACCTCAAAAGCATACATTACCACAATGCCTGAAAAAGGAATAGCCTTTACCCACCAGGAAGATGTTACAGCCATTAAAGTAAAAACAGCCAAAACAGTATGCCCAGCTAACATATTAGCAAAAAGACGAACAGCCAGTGAAAATGGCCGGAAAAAGTGACTTACAACCTCAATGATAAACATAAAAGGGATGAGCCAAAGAGGAACGCCAGAAGGAACGAGGCTCTTAATATATCCCCAAACGCCGTGCTTTCTCACTCCCACCCAGTGGTAGAGGAAAAATACCAATACAGCCCAAGCTCCCGTTGTTCCAATCAGAGAAGTGGGGGTTTTTGAATTGGGTATAAGTCCAATTAAATTAGAGACTAAAATGAAAAAGAAAAGAGTGGCGATAAAAGAAAAGTATACCTCACCCTCTTTCCCCATCACTCCTACTACCATTTCATTTCTTACAAACTCTATAAGCTCCTCTATTGCATTTTGAAAAGCTCCTCTAGGTACTAGCGCTGCTTTCCTCGCTGCGATAAAAAATATAAGAAAGGTAATAGTAAAAGCCACAAAAAGCCAAACAACATAATTCGTAATGGAAAGGTCAATATTACCTGCTTTTAACTGCAGGAGCACTTCCGGAACAAAATGATGCATGATACTTTCCAATCACATCACCACCTCACAAAAATCCGCAGGCAAAATATCATAAAAAAGAAGAAAATACAAGACTATTTAACTTGCTTTTTTGCCCACTGCCAAAAAGAAAGATAAGCATAAAGAGTGCC
>Ga0180901_1002_pt1 | contig 13626 bp, 15 predicted proteins | sample Deesub1362A_J573_FD_124299 | JGI IMG/M metagenome (GOLD analysis project Ga0180901, IMG submission 124299) | Unclassified bacterium JdFR-66
AAATTTTAGCTTTAATCCTTCAAAAAATGAAGGTTTTTTAAGAAATTTATTTGTGATAAAATTTACAAAAAAGGAGGGAGAATGGATAGAAAGCCAGATATCACTGATGAAGAAATAGGAATTCAGCATTTTCATCTTAGAAAAAGAAGAGCCACTGAAAGAGCGCTTGAAAAAGTGAGACATGGACTGGGAAAAGCTTATACCAAATTATCTACTAAAGACATTGAAATTCTCGAGTGGATACTCGGTGAAACCTGGTCTATGATGGGTTTTTACGAGTGGGAAAGAATACCTTTCAGTCTCCTCAGCTTTGAAGATATTGAAAAGATAATTAATATAGGAAAGGGAATCTTCTCTCACCAGAAAAAAGGTGTAGATGGGATAGAAGAAGTTCACCAACTTCTCACAAAAGCTAGGGAAGAGGTAGAGGAATAAGTTTCTCCGCTCTTTCTTTCTTCTTCTTTTCTAAAGACTTTTTTACCTTCTTTAAGCGAAAAAGGTCTTCTCTTGCTCTTTCATCTAAAGCCATTTTAATAAACTTTATCTGCTGTTGAATTTGGGGGATGACAATATAATCAAGAGCATTTACCCTCCGCCGTGTCTTTTGTATTTCCTCTCCCAAACGCTTTAGCTTCGTTTCCACTGCAGCAACCTCAATAATTGCATCCAGTTCTTTCTCAAATCTCTCCGCTGCTTCATCAACTCTACTTGAAACACCAGTGATACAGTAACCCCTCGTCAAAATGGATCTTTCAAATTTCCTTTTCTCCACTTCGGGAACAGGAACTCCCATAATATATGCCCCTTTCATCTCTATGCTTACTTCCCCTTTGGTAGCCAGAGCAGCTGATTTCACTGTGACGGAACCATCCACTGCTTTTGCTACAGCTAAAGTGTATGCGGCCTCTCCTGCTGTTTTCTGTAGCCTCTCACTTGCCTGAAGAGCTAAATCCACAATTCCCATAAATTCCATCAAAAGGGCATCCCTTTTCTTTTTTAAAAGTTCTCTTCCCTGCTCAGCCAGCTTAACCTGTTGTCTTTTCTGCAAGAGCTCCATTCGCGTTGTATGAATCTCTTCCATCTTTCCTCCCTAAAGCTTTTTTAATTAAGTTTAACTTGCAGCTTTACCCTTCTCTTCAGGATGGTATTTTGCAATAAATTCCTTCTTAATCCTCTTGAGCTCACTCTGTGGTAAAATGGATAGAAGTTCCCAACCCAAGTCTAGAGTTTCTTCAATATTTCTATCCTCTTCACCCTGACCAATGAATCTATCCTCGAAATCATCAGCGAACTTGAGATACCTCCTATCCATCTCAGAAAGGGCTTCTTCTCCTATGATAGAGACCAATCTTCTTAAATCTCTCCCTTGAGCATAAGAGGCGTAGAGCTGGTCAGCCACGTTCCTGTGATCTTCTCGAGTTTTCCCTCGACCAATCCCCTGATTCATTAATCTAGATAGAGAGGGAAGGACATCAATTGGAGGATAAATTCCTCTTCGATGCAGATGACGAGATAAAACAATTTGCCCTTCTGTAATATACCCAGTGAGGTCAGGTATGGGATGAGTTATGTCATCATCAGGCATAGTTAAGATAACAAGCTGGGTTATGGAACCTTCTTTCCCTTTTACTCTTCCAGCCCTTTCGTAGATAGTGGCAAGGTCAGTATACATATAGCCTGGATAACCTCTTCTTCCAGGTACTTCTTCTCGCGCAGTGGAAATCTCTCTTAAAGCTTCGCAGTAGTTCGTCATATCAGAAAGAATCGCTAAAACGTGCATATCGAGTTCAAAAGCGAGATATTCGGCCACAGTAAGTGCCATACGGGGAGTAAGAAGTCTCTCCACCGTTGGGTCATCAGCTAAGTTGAGGAAAAAGACTACTCTTTCTAAAGCGCCTGTTCTCTCAAATTCTTCTCTGAAGAAAGCTGCTTCTCGATGAGTTATGCCCATCGCTCCAAAAACAATGGCGAATTCCTCTCCACCTCTCACCTTAGCCTGTCTAATAATTTGAGCGATTATCTCATTAGCAGGAAGACCTGCTCCTGAGAAAATGGGAAGTTTTTGCCCTCTTACCAAGGTGTTCAATCCATCGATTGCCGAAATACCAGTCTGAATAAAGTCCTCAGGTCTTGCTCTAGCATAAGGATTTAAAGGAGCTCCCATTACTGGAAGTCTTGCTTCCTCCAAAATAGAAGGTCCTCCATCGATTGGGTCACCTCTACCATTAAGAATTCTTCCCAAAAGATCCGGTGAGACACCAATTTTTGCTACTTCCTCCTTAAATCTAACTCTTGTTTTTGCCACATCAATACCCTGCGTTCCCTCAAAAACTTGAATTACTGCGTAATTTTCAGAGCTTTCTAAAACTTGTCCACTTCGAATTGCTCCATCAGGTGCTTCTACCTCCACCATCTCGTTGTAAGCTACCTCATGAACATTTTCCACAAATATAAGCGGTCCAGAGATGTAATTTATCGTCCTATAATCCCTTTGCAAAAGAGTGTATTTCTTCATTTAAACCACCTCTAACTGAGCAATTTTTGTTCTAATTTCTTCTTCTAATGATTTCAAAACTTCCTCAGCTTCTTCCACGGAAATCTCCTTCATTCTAGAAATCCTCTCTCTATAAGGAAGAGAGAGAATTTGATTGAGAGTAATTCCCTTTCTCAACGCTTCCATAGTGGATTTGTAAAAACCGATTATTACCTTAAGCATCCAGTATTGCTTTTTTAATGGACAGTAGGCATCAACATCGGAAAATGCTGATTGCTGAAGGTAATCCTCGCGAATCATGCGAGCCACCTCAAGAACGGCTCTCTCTGTCTCCGGCAAAGCATCAGGCCCAACTAGTTGAACCACTTCCTGGAGCTCGGTTTCCTTTTGTAATATTGCCATAGCTTCTTTTCTCAAATCTCCTAAATCGGGTGCTATGTTCTCTGAAAACCATCCCTCAATAGCTCGAAGATAAAGAGTGTAGCTTTTCGTCCAGCTAATGGCAGGAAAATGACGCCTGTGAGCAAGGCTAGTATCGAGAGCCCAGAAAGCTCCACTGATTCTCAGTGAGTTCTGGGTCATGGGTTCAGAAAAGTCACCTCCAGGTGGAGAAACAGCTCCTACAACTGTTACCGAACCTACTCTATCTTCGCTACCCAAACAGATTATTCTTCCTGCTCTCTCATAAAATTGAGCCAGTCTGGTAGCTAGATAGGCAGGGTATCCTTCCTCACCCGGCATCTCTTCCAGTCTTCCTGATACTTCACGTAGAGCTTCACCCCACCTTGAGGTAGAATCAGCCATCATCGCCACATCATAGCCCATATCCCGATAGTACTCAGCCAAAGTTATTCCGGTGTAAATCGAAGCTTCTCGAGCAGCAACTGGCATATTGGAAGTATTGGCAATGAGTATTGTTCTATCCATCAAAGGTGCACCACTTCGAGGATCTCTAAGCTCGGGAAACTCCACCAAAACTTCGGTCATTTCATTTCCTCGCTCTCCACAACCTACATAAACGATAACATCTGCATCCGACCACTTTGCTAAAGTTTGCTCTGTGACAGTCTTTCCAGTCCCAAAACCACCGGGAATTATAGCTGTGCCACCCTTAGGAATGGGGAAAAAGGTATCAAAAACTCTCTGCCCAGTTAAAAGTGGAACTTCTGGATCTAGCTTCACTCTATAGGGCCTTCCCACCCTCACAGGCCATCTCTGCATTAAGTTTACTTCCGTTCCATCAGAAAGACGGCAGACAATATCCTCAACTGTAAATTCCCCCTCCTTTATCTCTACCACCTCACCTTCGCTCCCCGGAGGAACCATTATTTTATGCAGAATAGATTGAGTTTCTTGAACAGTGCCAATTACGTCTCCGCTCCTCACCACATCGCCTTTTTTAACAGTAGGTTTAAATTCCCACTTTCTATCTCGAGGAAGAGCTAAGATGACTATTCCCCTCTCAATAAAAGGGCCTGTCCTTTCCCAAACTTTTGGCAAAGGTCTTTGAATGCCGTCAAATATAGAAGCAAGAAGTCCTGGTCCTAGTTCCACAACGAGAGGTTCTCCCGTGCTTGCCACCGGCTCACCAACCCTAAGCCCGGAAGTATCTTCATAAACCTGTATCACAGCTAGGTCTCCTTCAAGCCTTATCACCTCTCCCACTAAACCTTCATTTCCCACTCTCACCACATCATACATTCTCGAGCCGCGCATTCCTTTTGCCTCGACTACAGGTCCTGTAATCCGAGAAATGAAGCCTTTAATCATAATTCAAACCCCCTATCGACCTAGTTTAATTTCAAATCCAATTGCTCTCTTAATAAGAGAGCGGAGATATTCAGCTCTCTCCCTAATTTCCAACTTTTTTTTCGAAGGAACATTAACTACAATGGGGCGGTAAATTTTTTGAATTTTGCTTCTAGTTCTCTCGTCTATATAGGGTTCAAACTCTTCAGAGAGAGCAATAATACCCACTGTATCGTCATCAAGAAGCTCACTCAATTTTTTTCTAGCTTCTTCTCCCTCTTCAACTTCAATTACATCCACCCCTGTCAGTCGGAAGCCATCAGATGTTTCTGGATCGCTTATAACTATAACCTTATACAATTATCAACGACCTCCTTATCACTTCATCGCTCATCCCTACTGCTTTCCCTCTGAGGATTATTCTTAAATTCACTATCTCGTTATACTTTGCCCAGATGTACGCTAAAACTACTGCAATGGAAAGAGGGTCAGCTAGGAAGAGAGAGATTGCTCTCTTTACAGAGTAATCCTCAAGCTTTCTCTCCAACGCAGAAAGAAAACCTGTCTTTAAGAAATCTTTATAACCTTCATCAAGAACAGTTCCATAAGGTGTCTTTTTGCTCCTTTCCACCACTTCAAGTGGGTCTTCACTTTTGCAGAGGTCAAGAAAGAAATTATACGTCACGAACTTGCCTCCCGGGATATACAGCTCCGCTACTTCGGAAGGTTCTAATCTTTCCTTAACTGCCTTAAGAGCAGTCATCAAATTTATGCGGTCAATTTCACGCCGCAAAATTTCTCGAACAAGTTGAGTATTGAGATCTCGCTTTCTCAATTCTGAAAGAGAGCGAGTATAGAAAAATGTATCCAGAGCAAGTTCAAGAATCCAAAGCTTTTTTTCCTCATGATAGCGGGGAAAGACTTCCGTTAAAGGTCGAGCGTAAGGTGACTGCCAGGTAGCAAGAAGATCAATAACATGCCGAATATCGGTTTGCCGAGCAAGCTCCTCAAGCAGTGCCTCTGATAACACACCAGCAGGGATAAAACTCTCCACTATTTCCTCAAAAGAAACTCCGTGATGTTTTCCCCGCAGGATAACTTTGAGATTGTGAATGTCCCATCGTCCATTGACCATCTCTACAAGCCGATTCAATGGTGGATCCAGCCACTTGTAAATCAGCCTCATTTCCCGAACAAAATGTATCTTAAGCCCTTCCTCAGCCCCCCTAATTCCTTTTTCCTGGTAAAGACCCTGCTCAAGATCGGGTTTAAGATGTGTTTTTAAAAGAATGGAAAGGGCATCATCAAAAGAGGGAGCTTGCAGGAGTTTTTCATATGCTCCCCTCTCAAAAAGTCGACTTTTATGAGCCCTTACCCTAGCATTAACATAACCAATTTCAGGCATTTGACTCTTTAAAGATTAAATCAATAACCTCACTTTTCAAAAGTTCATAAGCCCTTTCCAAACGGCTCTCTAAAGTATTTGTCACGGTAACTTTCTCGTCCTCAGATTGGACAACCAATCCACCAAGGATACTCTTATCCGTTTCCACTTTAGCTTTCACTTGATAGTCACGCAAAAGCTTTTCTGCTAAGTCTTTGTCCTTCACGTTTACTCTGACTATCACATTGTCGCTTGCTATTCCATCCAAAGATTCAGCAATCATTTTTGCCAAAACTTCTGAATAGTTCTTGTCCTCCCTCTGAGATATAAGCTTTCTTTTAGCTTCTTCCTTCACACGTTGAAGAATTCTTTCTTTTGCGTGGACAATCTCCCTTTTAGCACGAAGCCGGGCAGCATTAATTAGCCTAGCTCCATCACTTGAAGCCCTTACCCTTGCTTTTTCTACTTCCTTTTCCTTGAAGGCTTTAGCCTTCTTTTTTGCCTCCTCAATGATAGTTTTGGCTTTTGCCTCCGCTTCCTCTTTTATACGACAGCATTCATTTTCCCCCTCTTCCTCTAAAGCCTTCAAAATATCCTCTAGCGCCATTTTCCCTCCTACTTAAGAGTAAAGATGATAAGAGCGGAAACAGCAAAACCGAGAATGACAATTAACTCTGGTAAGGCCTCGAGAACAATAATCTGCCCTGCGACCTCAGGCTTCTCTGCAATTGCTCCTGCTCCTGCCGAACCTATCCGAGCCTGAGCAATAGCAGTTCCAATCCCTGCTAGCCCCACAGCCAGAGCTGCTGAAATCGCCTTCCACATTCCAATATCCATTTCTCACCCCTCACCTCCCTACTCTTTTAAATGGTTTGTAAACTCTGCCGCCCGGCTCATAAAACTTATTAAAAAATTCAAGAACATTTAAACGTAAAGAGTGAATGGTAGAGCTAAAAGTATGAAAAACAATATTGATAAGATGGAGAAAGATAGCAATTGTTATTCCGGTCCAAATACTTCCAAAAGAAGTTGCCAGCTGGTTAGCTACATCAGCTAAAATAACGCCTGCTACTCCCAGAGCCATGAGACGGATGTAAGAAAAGATGTTACTCATAAGTGTAGGAATGTGAAAAACACCTTCCACACCTCCACCAGCAGCAATGAGAGCAATTCCACCCAGGAGAAGGAGCAAGAAAATCATTCCCCCGCCTGGAATGAGCTTCAAAGTTTCACCCAAAATGAAAAAGAGAGAAAGAATGAGTAAGAGAAATCCGACCTTTTCTAAGAGGTGTCCTTTAGCTTTTTCTCTATAAGCATTAACCACTCCCAAAACAAACCCTAGGGTTAAATGAGCCACTCCTAAAGCCAAAGCAATACCTGCATAAGTAAGAATATTATGCTCACGAATGCGATAAAAGGGAAGATGAATACCGAAAATTTCTACCTCTCTTACCCAGTGATACCATTCAGGAAGACTCCCAAAAAACTCTCCAAAGAGAAAGCCAAAAAATACCGCCATTATTCCAGCTAAGCTAAGCATAGAGGTAGCTACACGGACAAAATATATTTTCCCCCACTTTCGCCGCATGAGATAACAAATAAGAAGAAGCATCAAACCATAACCTATATCTCCTATGATAAACCCAAAGAAAAGGGGATAAAAAAGAGCTAACATCGCTGTGGGATCTATGGTGCCGTATCGAGGAGTGCCGAACATATTTACAATTTCTTCAAAAGGCTTTGCCCATCGGGGATTCTCCATAACTACAGGAGCTCCCTCAAGCTCTTCATGAGAAACAGGAACCTCGGTTAAGACAACTTTCTCTCCTATCTTCCTTGCCAACTCTTTCTGCAGTTTATGCAGATACTTTGAAGGAACCCAACCTTCAATCACAAAAGTGTAATCAGTTTCACCAGCAAAGGATGCTACACGCAACTCCTCACAGCGGTCCTCCAGAACGTCACGAATGGTTTTCAGCTTAGCATACCATCCCTTTGAAACCTCCCTTAGCTCCTCCCTGACCTTCCCTATCTCCTGTGGAAGCACTTCAATTCTCTCTTTCATATAAGAATATGCTTCATTAAAGGGTTTGTCCGCCAATTCTTCTGGCAAACGGATTTGGTTTACCTTTTCTGCATAGAGAAAAGCATTGACTTGCTCATCAAAAATCTTGTTAAAAACAAGTAAAGCAGCAGTGGTGTTTTCGTCAACATCTGTGGAAACAAGCTCGTACTGATTTTTAGTAATTTTTCCCACTTCTTCCCTAATAATGTCTAGAACCTTCTTATACTTCCTATCCACGAGAAGAGCCACTGTGGTATAACCTTCGAGAGCAATTAAATTTCTCGCTAAAGGACCTATCTTCTTCAAGATTCCTTCATATCTGGAGTAGGTAGCATATTCCGTTTCCAAAGCCGTCTTTTTGGCCGCAAGCTCCTTTGTCTGCTCCTCAACCTCTGTAAGCATCTTCTCTACCTCCTCATGAATTTGCTCGCAGCTCATCCCCATATATGCTTGATAATATTTCTCGCTTTCTTGAGGAGAAATTTCACTGGGTTCCAAAATGCGGAGAATGGCATCAACCTTCTGCTTCAGCTTATCCAGAAGTTGCTCCCTCTCAAGCCGTTCGTCATCGACCTTCATCTTACGCAGAAGCGTTTCCCCAGGAGCAATCTTTTTTGAAACATCTTCGATGTGAAGAACACCCTCATTGTGCAAGACCGAAAGAGTATCATAGAAATAGCGGCGGGGGCCAACAATCTGCACTTTCGACATTTTCAAAATCAATTAAATCACCCCCTAGAAATAACCGCATCTAAAAGCAAATCCGCGGCTTTCTCTACTCCCCTTATTTCCCTCTCTAACCGATTAGCCTTTTCCTTCCCCTCTTTTTCTATCCTTTCCGCTTCTCTCCTTATTTTCTCCATCTCTTCTTTGTACACTTTTTCAGCAAGTTGAGCTGCTTCTTCTTTCGCCTTTCTTTCTATCCTCGCTGCTTCATCCTGAGCTTTCTGAATTATCTTCTCAGCTTTCTTCTTTGCTTCCAAAATGCGAGCATTAATTTCGAATTCTTTCTCTCGAATAATATAAAGAGGAGAAGACTTTTCAATGCTTTCTTTGTGCATCTTCACTTCCTCAATCTTTTCTTCCATCTGTTCCCCCTTTGGCTGACAGCTTTACTTTAACACAAGTGAAAAAAATAACGCAAGCTTTTTTCACCTTTTTTAGGTAACAGGGAAAATATTTTTAAGCAAGTTAAGCATTTCTTTTCTGTTTTTTCTAGTAAGTTGAAGAATCCTTTCTTCCTGCATAATTTTTTTAACTAAAGGGTGTGAAATCTTTCCCACCGTAGCCAGGAGTGGATTAGGTTGAGAGAGAAGCTTATAAATAGCTTTTTCAAAATGAGGTGAAAGAAGTTCCATCTTTCCAATCTCATCTATCACCACAAGTACCTCAGGATTCCTATAAGCTTTCTCAAGTTCAGGAAGAGCTAATTCTTCAAAAAGAGGCACATTGACACCATATCTACCTACCTTCCAAGGAAAGTTAAACTTTTTAGAAGCAAAAATTTCCTCCTTTCCGGAAAGAGTTCTCAGCAAAAAGCCACTCCGCATACCTTTTTCTCTCACTTCTAAAGTAATAAAACCTGCTTTCTCTCCAGGAAAAATTTTTAAAAACTCAACGATCAAACTTGTTTTTCCTACTCGGGGAGGACCAGTGAGAAAAACTCTTTTAGGTGAAGAACTGCTATCTGTAAACACGAGGGACCCTTTTAGAAATGGAGCAGACAACTTCGTAATTGATTGTTTCAAGCCAGGAAGCCATTTCTGTAGCAGTAATTTCTTCCTCTCCCTGCTTACCTATTATCACCACTTCTTCTCCCTCCTTAACCTTATCAACGTCTGTCACATCGACCATAAACTGGTCCATGCAAACTGTTCCCACAACCCTACATCTCCTTCCCTTCACAAGAACATGAGCCCTATTAGAAAGTCTTCGATTAAAACCATCTGCATAACCTAAAGGAAGGGTGGCAATAAGACTCTTTCTCGGGGTGTGAAATGTGTGACCATAACTTATTCCTTCCCCCTTCTCTACCTCCTTCAGATAAGCAATTTTTGCTTTCCAGGAAAGGGCAGGGATTAAAGAAATCTTTTCCTGAGCTGCAGAGGAAGGATAAAGTCCATAGACAGAAATCCCCATTCTTACCATATCAAAATGAGAAGAGGGGAAAAGAATAGCTGCTGCACTGTTTGCCGCATGAAAAATCATATCTTTTTTCATCTTTTCCGCCCCTTCAACCACACCTTTAAATCTCTCAATTTGAACCTGAGTAAAATTTGAGCTTAGGTCATCTGCCGAAGCGAAATGGGTGAAAACTCCCTCTAAAGCTATAGCGGGAGTTTTTAAAACTTCCTCTATAAAGGAGAGAGCTTTTCTAAAATTCACTCCCACTCTGTTCATTCCAGTATCCACTTTAAGATGAACTCTAACTTCCCTACTTTTTTTTTGAGCTTCCCGCGAAAGCTGCACTAAAAAATTTCTGCTATAGACAGTGGGAGTTAAATCGTATTTTAAAAGAAGAGGGATGGACTCAGGAAAAGGTTCGCTTAAGAGATAAATAGGAGAATCTATACCGCTTTCTCTTAACTCTGCTCCTTCTTCCGGTAAAGCTACTCCTAAACAGTCCGCTCCACCTTCTAAAGCAGCTTGCGATACGCGCAGTGCCCCATGACCATAAGCATCTGCTTTCACCACTACCATTAATTTACAAGAAGAAGCAAGGAGTTTTTTTATCTCAAAGATGTTTCTTTTTATCGCTTTTAGGTTTACTTCAACCCAACTACCTCGTATTTCTCCTCCTAGCTTTGGGCAATAGTTCTAACTATATCCCTCTTGCTCACTAAGCCTACCAGCTTTCCCTCTTTAACCACAGGTACTCGACTAATTCCTTTCTCAATCATCAGAGTAGCTATGTCCTCTATGGAAGTGTCTTCACTCACACTTATCACTTTCTTGCTCATTACATCCTCAACTCTCACACCTGCAGCCTTCCTCAACTTCTCTTCAAAAGCTTTTATGCTTTCTAAATAAATAATCCCACTTAAAAGATGGATAAAAGTGGGAAAGTGAAGTTTTACATCCTCCATAATTAAGTCACTTTCGGTTACCATCCCTATTACATTTCCCTCATCATCAACGACAGGAGCTCCCCCAATGCCCTTATCAAGGAGAATTTCTGCTGCTTCTTTTACCCCCATCTCCTTTTTTAAAGTCACGACATCAGAAGTCATAATATCTTTAGCTTTGATTCCCACAGAATCACCCACCTGATTATATCAAGCTTTCAATCTTTCCTGAAGCGTGAGAATGGCTTGAGGAAGGAAATGAGGAAGGTCACTAGAAAGAAATGAGTACTGTGTAAGCTGAGATACGGCTATATCTGCTGCCAGTCCGTGAAGGTAAACGCCAAGAGAAGAAGCGTTAAAGGCGCTTAGCCCTTGAGCAAGAAGAGAGGAGATAATACCGGAAAGGACATCCCCTGTTCCCGCCGTGGCTAAACCTGGATTGCCAGTGAGATTCAGGAAAATCTTTTCTTTAGAAAAGACAACTGTCCGAGCTCCTTTTAAAACTATGAGGGAATTGAGAAGCTCAACTGCTTTTTCCCCCCAAAAAAGAGGGTTTTCTGCAATCTCTTGTGAGGAAGCAGAAAAAAATCGAGATAGTTCACCAGGGTGAGGAGTTAAAATAAGAGGAATTTCTTTCTCTCTCAAAATTTCTGGTTTTGAAGTTAAAGCAAAAAGGGCATCAGCATCAATAACCATAGGCTTATCTAAAAAGTGAACTAAATCCATCACTACTTTTCGGGTTTCGCTATTTCGGGAGATGCCTGGTCCTAAAAGAACTACCTGGTAGTGGCTTACTTCTTCCTTGAGAACTGGCAAGGAATCTAGAGAGAGAGTTCCACTTTCTGTTTCCGGGAGAGGAAGGGTTAAACACTCAGGAAGGCTGGTTTGAACAATGCTGCTGATGGAATGAGGTAAAGCTATTTTCACTATTCCCGCCCCCATCCTCATGCTTCCCTGTGCAGCTAAAACTGCTGCTCCTGCCATCCCCTTTGAACCTGCAACTATAAAAATGCTTCCCACTGACCACTTGTGTGCTTGAGGAGAGCGGGAGGGAAGCAAAGAAGCCATTCTTTCTGCGGTTGAAATCTCGACTCTGGAAATTTCTTCCACTATTCTCTCTGGTACACCTATCTCCTTGACAACTATTTCCCCTGCATAAGAGGCACCGGGATAGAGAAGAAGACCAATTTTCGGAGCTATGAATGTCACGGTTTTACCTGCTCTTACGCATTCTCCCTCTGCTTTCCCCCTTGAAGCATTTAATCCAGAGGGGACATCAATGGAGATAACTTTACGAGAATACTCATTAACTTCTTCCACACATTCCTTATAGGGAGAGCGCATCTCCCCTCTAAACCCAAAACCAAATAGAGCATCGACCACCACATCACTTCCCTTCAAAGCTTCTCTCAGACCCTTTAAACCAGTTTTTAAAACCACGTCTTTCCCACGAAGTTTCTTTAACTTCTCCTGAGAAAGAGGGGAGATCCTTTCACTTTCTAAAAGGAAAACCGCTACTCTTTTCCCGGCTTCAGCCAGGTAACGAGCACACACCAAGCCATCCCCTCCATTGTTTCCCTTCCCACAAACGACTGTGACCGTATGAGGCTCTTCTCTGAGCACTTCATCGGCTACAGCTCTACCCGCCCTTTCCATAAGCTCAGTAAAAGTTAATCCTTCTTCCACTGCCTTCTCTTCTATTTTTCTCATTTCCTCTGCCGTCACTGCCCACTTTGCCATGGAAGAAAAATTACTAAAGCTTCTTCTTTCTCGCAAGAGCAACTTACAAGAAAAATGTTTATTTCCTCTCTGTTCTATAATCATTTTTATGACCAAGATAACCTGTCGAAACGTAGACTATGAAGAATTTCGCTCTTTCCTACCTGAAATCACACAGGTATATCTCTCTGCTTATGAAGATTACCCCCAATACTCTTATCGTTCACCTAAAAAAGTTAAAAAATACCTAAAATGGCTTTATAAAGGAGACCCTAAAGGTTTCTTTGTAGCTTTTTACAAAGACAGGGTAGTTGGCTTTCTCTCTGCTCATGCTTCCTGGGAAGATTTTTTCGAAGGTGAAGTGGGAGAGATTCACGAACTAGCAGTGGATAAAAAGTTGCAGGGAAAAGGAGTGGGGAAAATACTTATCCAAAAAGCCCTTGCCTACCTTAAGGAAAGTGGGCAAGAAAGAGCAGGGCTTTGGGTAGGAGAAGAAAATGAGAAAGCAAAAAATTTCTATCAAAGGAGGGGATTTGTTTCTCAAAGAAAGTGGGGCAAATGGGAGAGAATGCTCCTCTATCTTTAACCCTCAATCTCTCTTATCATTTCTCGGAACCTTTTCTTTCCCTTCCACCTCTTAAATAAAGATGTTTTCACCCCTACAAAAACTCTCTCTTTCCGCTTCTTTTCCTCCACTACAAAATAAAATTCCTCATCTCCAATGAAAACTATCCCCAACAGATGAAGAAGGAGAAAAAGAAAGAAAATAAAAAATCCAAACATGGAGATATATAGACCCGCATCGGAAATGACAGAAAGCCCGACCCAAAAGCGGGTTTCAGGAATAGAGATTTTATAACCCTCAAAGGAAAGCGGGCGGTAAGGAGATACTCTTCCTTCAGCGATCTTCTCTCTGCCTTTAAACACCTGTACCTTATAAGAGGCTTCCCTCAAATTAATAGGTTTCTTCTCCTCAAGCTCAAGAGAGATTCTATAAGGCAGTCCTTTAAACTCAATCACATCCTCATTTTGCACTCCTGGAAAAATCTTCGTTTTAAAATAGCTGTCAAAATAAACTTCTCCATTCCTTTCTATGTAAAGACGCGGTCCAAGTCCAAACTCAGAAATGAGAAAGACATAGCCTTTAAAT
>Ga0180901_1029_pt1 | contig 13511 bp, 12 predicted proteins | sample Deesub1362A_J573_FD_124299 | JGI IMG/M metagenome (GOLD analysis project Ga0180901, IMG submission 124299) | Unclassified bacterium JdFR-66
TCTTCGAAAGCTTTTTCATACTTCCGGGCAATTTTGTCCCAGCTTAAGCCTTCTTCCTTAGACCTCTTTATAATTTTGTCATCAACATCTGTAAAATTCTGGACATAATAGACCTCATAACCTTTATACTCAAGATATCTCCTCACTACATCAAAAACTACATAGCAACGGGCATTGCCAATATGGATAAAGTTATAAACAGTGGGTCCACAAACATACATGTGAACTTTCCCTTTTTCCCTTGTCTTAAATTCTTCTTTCTTCTTCCCCAAAGTGTTAAGAACTTTCAGACTCACTTTTCTCCTCTAACTTCTTTTCCAACTCCCTCAACTTATACTCTATCTTATCCAGTCTCTTAAAAATGGAGTTGAAACTCTCCATTACAGGGTCAGGGAGTCTCTCATGATGCAGGTCAAGCGGTTGAAGCCTCACCCCATCTTTCTTAACAACTTTGCCTGGGACTCCAACCACTGTTGAGTTCGGAGGGACAGAATTTATCACCACTGCTCCGGCTCCAACCCGTGAATTTTTCCCAATCTCAATTGGACCCAAAATAGTTGCATCAGCGGAGATGACAACTTCATCGTGTATTGTCGGGTGTCTTTTTCCCTTCTCCTTTCCTGTTCCTCCTAAAGTTACACCTTGGTAGAGAGTGACGTTATTTCCAATCTCAGTCGTTTCCCCAATAACCACACCCATTCCGTGATCAATGAAAAAACCTTCCCCTATCTCTGCTCCAGGATGTATCTCGATACCCGTAAGAAAGCGAGAAAATTCAGAAATCAGGCGAGGCAAGGTGCGCAATCCCTTCTTATAAAACCAGTGAGCAACGCGGTGAAACCAGATAGCGTGAAGACCGGGATAGCAGAGGAGAATCTCCAAAGTATTCGCTGCCGCAGGGTCTCTTTCCCTCACTACTTCTATATCTCTTTTTAGAGTCCTCCAAAAACCCCGCCTAGCCAAACTGGCTCACCTCTAAAGCTTTTTTCAAACGCTTCACTACCCTTTCCTTTCCCAAGATCAGAATCACCTCCACCAGTGGAGGACCACTTGAAAGAGAGGTAAGTGAAATCCTCAACCATCGATAGAAATCTTTTTTCTTTACCACCTCACCTAAATTCTTTAATGAAGAGAATAAAATTTTTTTAATTTCTTCCTTTCCAGTGCATTCGGAATCAACAACTTTTCTATAAAACACCTCTATTGACTTCCTAGCCAGCTCCTTTCTTATTTCCCCTTTTACCTCCTCACCATAGTCTAAATCCTCCTGGAGAAAGATTTTAACATAGGGAATAAAATCTTTAACCGTAAAGACATTTTCCCGAGTAACTTCAAGCACTTTTATTAAAAATTCTTTTTCTTTTAAGACCTTTTCCTCTCCCACTTCTTTTAAGAGAGCTTTTTCAGCAATTTTATATATTTCCTCTCCCTTCTTTTTTCTCAAATAATGTGAATTTAAAGATTTAAGCTTTTCCAAACTTACCACTGAGGGACTTTTCCCCACCTTATCGAAGGAAAAAGTTTCCACTAGTTCCTTTAGAGAGATTATCTCCTTAGGCGGCGTATAGCCTAGAAGAGCCAGAAAGTTTACGACTGCTTCTGGAAGATAACCTTCCTCCCTTAAGTGAAAAACGCTTAAAGCATCTTCCCGCTTAGAAAGTTTCTCCTTTTCAGAGGAAAGAACCATAGGCAAGTGAGCATAATAAGGAGGAGAAAAGCCAAGCGCTTTAAAGAGTAAAAGGTGATATAAGGTGTTAGTTAGATGATCTTCACCTCTAATGACATGAGTAATTTCCATTAAGGCATCGTCAACAACCATTGCAAAGTGAAATGAGGGGTTTCCGTCTGAGCGAATTAAAACAAAATCTGAAAAGGAACCTAAATCGAACTTAATTTCCCCCTTTATGAGGTCTTTGAAAGTTAAAGCTCCTTTTTCGTCCAATTTAAACCTCCAACTCGCTTTTTCCCTTTTTATCTTCTCTTTTCTTTCCTTTTCCGAGAGATAGCGGCAACGCCTGTCATACTTTGGAGCTAAACCTTTTTTCAATGCCTCTTCTCTTCTTCTCCTAAGCTCCTCCGGCTGGCAGAAACAGGGATAAACCAGTCCTTTTTCTTTCAAAACTTCAAAAAATTTCTGATAAATCGATAATCGCTCACTCTGACGATAAGGAGCAAATTCCCCCTCCTTATCCGGCCCCTCATCCCAGCAAAGACCGAGCCAGGAGAGATCCTCTATAATCTTTGAAATATACTTCTCTTGAGAACGAGAAGGGTCTGTATCCTCAATCCGGAGTATAAAACTGCCCTTATGTTTCCTGGCAAAAAGATAGTTAAAAAGTGCGGTTCGCGCTCCTCCTACGTGAAGGAAGCCAGTGGGACTGGGAGCAAATCTAACTCTAACTTCTTCTTTCAATCAAGACCACCGCCTGAGCTGCTATTCCCTCCCCCCTCCCAATAAAGCCCATGCCCTCCACAGTTGTGGCTTTTACGCTTACCTTATCCTCTGAAATAAGCAGAGTTTCTGCAATTCTCTTTCTCATTTGGGGGAAAAACGGTGAAAGCTTTGGTTCATCGCAAATTATCACCACGTCAACATTGTCAACAAGATATCCTCTCTCTTTCACCATCTCCCTCACTTTTTCCAGAAGGACAATTGAGGAGATGTCCTTATATTTCTCATCCCCTGGAGGGAAATGCTCTCCAATATTTCCCAGAGAAGCTGCTCCTAAAAGAGCATCCATAAGTGCATGCAGAGCAACATCCGCATCCGAGTGACCTAAAAGACCTTTCTCGTAGGGCACTTCTACTCCTCCTAGAAAGAGAGGTCTTCCTTCCACTAAGCGATGAGCATCAAACCCTAAACCCACTCTCATTCCACTTCCCCCAAAAGGAATTCAATCATGGAAAGGTCTTCGGGATAAGTGAGTTTTATATTCCGGTAGTCACCCATAACCACCTTTACGGGAAGTTCAGCCCACTCAAAAAGAGCTGCGTCATCTGTAAAATAGACCCCTTCCTGCCAAGCCTTTTCATGAACTTCTTTTAACAGCAAAAAAGGGAAGAGTTGAGGAGTTTGCACCCGCCAGATTGAACTCCTGTCAAGAGTTCTCACCACATAATCACCCTTTACCTTTTTAACCGTATCCACCTCCGGAACAGCTGTTATCACACCAATCCCTTCCTGAGCAGCTTTCACACACCTTTCTATTATCTCCTCACTTAAGAGAGGTCTTGCGCCATCATGAATTAGTACCCACTTTGTTTCTTGAGGTAAAACACGAAGACCATTTCTTACCGAATCTTGCCTTTTCTTTCCCCCCAGAACTACACCCTTGCATTTTAAAAATCTATTTTCTCTGATAACACTTCGACATTTTTCCACCTCATCTTCATTGGTGACAACATAAAAAAAGTCAACAAACTTTGAATCTTCGAAAGTCTTTAAGCTATAGGAAATCAGAGGTTTTCCTCTCACCTCAATATACTGTTTCCGCTTCCCAAAGCGTTTCCCTTCGCCTGCTGCTACTAATAAACCTGCAACCATCAATTATTTACCGGATGAGTAAAAATTATCTTTCCTGAAGAAGTCTGCAAAAGACTGCTCACCTCAACTTCAACTTCCTTACCAATAAAGCTTTTTCCACCCTCAACCACAACCATTGTTCCATCGTCAAGATAACCCACTCCTTGTCCTTCTTCCTTTCCCTCCCTGATCACTTTTATAAGCATTTTCTCACCAGGAACAAACGAGGGTTTTAAAGCATTAGCTAAGTCATTAAGGTTGAGAGTAGGAACTCCTTTTAAGTTCGCCACTTTGCTCAAATTGTAATCAGTTGTAATGAGTTTTCCCCTCCTCTTCTCCGCCAAATCCACCAGTTTTTCGTCAACGCTGCCTCCCTCCACTTCCTCCTTCTCCACCATTAAAATTCCTTTTTCTTTCATCTCTCCTAAAATCTCTAAGCCTCTCTTCCCTTTTGAGCGGCGGATAAAATCATCGCTATCAGCTAGGCTCTGCACTTCCCTCACCACAAAATCTGGAACAACAAGCTTCCCGGAAAGAAACCCGAGTTCAAAAACTTTGGAAATACGCCCGTCGATTATGGCGCTTGTATCCAGAATATAAATGGCTCTGACTGGAGAACCTCCCACCACACTCAGAAATTCTCCCCGCTTCTGCCAGCCCAAATATACGCCTAAGACTCCTAAAAAGAAAAAGAAGAAAAAGGAAAGATAGGCACCATATTTTGGGATAGAAAGCAAAAAAGGAAAGGAAATGAGAGAAGCCACAATTAAACCGACTAAAAGGCCAGAAACAGCGAAGAGAAAGTCAATGCCAGGTATTTCTTGCAAAGCTTCTTCTACACCTCGAGCTGTCTCTTTAGCCTTTTTCCCCACAATTCCTCCTAAAAGAAAACCAACACCTGCAAAAATAAGGATGAGGAGAACAGAGCCCCAAATACCCGAGTAGTAAGGAGCAAGCCACTCTGAAAAGGCAGAGTGAAGAGAGTAGCCTATAGCAGAAAAAACTAAAATAAAGGCCAGACGGATGAGTTCAGTATAGTACATCTGCCCCTCCTCAAACTGTTCTTTCTATCTGATTTACCTCTTTAAGGCGGCGCAAGCCCTCTCTAATAGCTCGAGCTCTGACTTCACCCACGCCATCGACATCGTCAAGCTCATCAACGGAGGCAGAAATGATATTCTGAAGATTCTGAAACTTGTCCACAATTTTACCCACTACTCCCACAGGAAGGCGAGGTATTTTCCTTAAAAGTCTATATCCCTTCGGATGAACAGGTGTTTCCAGAACCGTAAGACTTCCTTCGTAACCCAAAAGTTTAGCGACCTCAAGAGAGTTCAAAAGTGTGTCTGGGGAAAGCTTGGCCAAGCTTTTCAAAATCTTTTCCGCTTTCTTAGAATTAACAGCGTAATCTTTCACCAGCATTAATCTTTCATCTTCAAGACCAGCCATGAGCTCATCTAACTGCATTTGAATGAGTCTTCCCTCCACACCCAGCTCCACGATGTACCGCTCTATCTCCCTGGCTACTCTCGCAACCAGCTCACTTTTTTGAAGCGCTGTCACCACATCACCCACAATCACCATGTCTTCAAACTCAAGATGATTAAGATTCGCACTCACTTGCTCAAAGCGCTGCTTGTATCTTTCCAGAGTTTGAAGAGCTTGATTTGCTTTCGCCAGAATGACCTCTGTATCAGGGAGGACATACTTAACGTGGTCAACGTAGAGAGAAACGATGTCTCGACGCTGAGAAATGGCTATAACTAAAGCGTTTGTCTGCTTAGCGACTCTTTCAGCTGTCCGATGGCGCATCCCCGTTTCAGAAGTAGAGAGATGAGGGTCAGGATTTAAATGGACATTTGCCCAAACAATCCTTTCCAGATTGTCATCGATTAACATCGCTCCGTCCATTTTAGCAAGTTCTGCAAGCCGAGCTGCAGAAAAGGGTGAATCAACTTTAATGCCCCCGTCTGATATTTTCAAGACTTCTTCAGAGTCGCCAATTACAATTAAGGCACCTGTTTTTCCACTGATTATATGGTCTATTCCTTCCCTCAACTCTGAGCCAGGCGCCACAATTTTCAAAGCTTTAAGGAGAATTTCCTCCTTAGAAGGTGTCCTTCTCTTCCTTCCCTTCAACCTCTAACCTCCTCCAATACCTCACCTAAGGAAGAAAATTGCCTTAAATTAACTGATGTTTTGATTTTACCACAGGGAGGAGAAATTACCCATTTAAAACCGAACTTTTCCGCTTCTTTTACCCTTTGTTCAGTATTTCTCACTCTCCTGAGTCTCCCCGTTAAATCAATTTCCCCAAAAACAACGCCTTTTGAAAGAGGCTTTTCATAGTATGAAGAAAGAAGAGAAAGAGCTATACCTAAATCTGCTGCTGGTTCTGTCACTTTGATTCCACCTGCCGTGGAAACATAAATATCGCACTCATAGAGTGGAATGGAGAACAGCTTCTCTAAAACCGCAGAAATCATCAAAAAGCGATTGTAATCAAGTCCCACAGCGAGCCTGCGAGGTGAGGGAAGATAGCTTCTAGAGACTAGAGATTGAATTTCCACTAAAAAAGTTCTTGTTCCCTCCATCACTGCTATGATGCAAAAGCCCGCTCTTTCCTCTTCAGAAGAGAGAAAATAGTGAGAAGGCTCCTTCACTTCAATTAACCCTCTATCAGCCATCTCAAAAACGCCAACTTCATCTGTAGGTCCAAACCTATTTTTAACTGCTCTTAAGATTCGATGGAAATATTCGCTTTCTCCTTCAAAGTAAAGAACAGTATCTACCATATGCTCTAAAATCTTGGGACCAGCAATTACACCTTCCTTCGTCACATGCCCTACTATAAACAAAGACATGGATTTGCTCTTAGCCAAATTTATGAGCCGAGAAGATGAACTCCTCACCTGAGCTACACTTCCAGGAGAAGATGGTATCTCTGGACTAAAAAGTGTTTGAATGGAATCGACAATTAAAACGTCAGGATTCATCTCTTCACACACAGAAAGAATTTTCTCTACCTCAGTTTCGCACAAAATAGAAAGATTTGACTTCTCTATTCCTAATCTTTTTGCTCTCATGACCACTTGCTCGGGAGATTCCTCACCAGAAATGTATAAAATTTTCTTTTTGCTTTGGGAGAGATGATGAGCCACTTGAAGCAGTAGCGTGGACTTTCCAATCCCTGGCTCCCCGCCCACTAAAATAACAGCTCCCGGAACAATCCCTCCCCCCAGAACACGATCAAACTCCAAAATTCCACTAGAAAAGCGAGGTTTTTCAAGAGAAGGAATTCTCTCTAAAGGAAGAGGGGTAGGGATTTCAACTACTCTTTTTGCTTCATTCTTTTTCTCTTCGGTGAATGTATCCCACTCACCACATTGGGGACATCGTCCCATCCAGCCAAAGGCCTGATAGCCACAAGCCTGGCAGCGCCAGATGGAACGAGCCTTGCTCATTCGCCACTCTCGAGCTTAGTAGGTACCTTTCTTGCTCCCTTTATCCAGAAGAAAATCTCTCCGTCGCTAGCGTCTACCACTATCGTCTGACCCGGTTTAAACTGACCACTTATAATCGCTTCAGAAAGTGGATCTTCAAGCAATCTCTGCATCGCTCTCCTTAACGGCCTTGCTCCAAGAGTGGGGTCAAAACCTTCCCTAGCTAGAACCTCCTTTGCTGCTTCGGTCAACTCCAGTTTTATTTCCTTATCCTCCATTCTCTTCTGGAGACGGGAAAACATTAAGTCCACAATTGCCTTTATCTCTTCCATGGAAAGTCCGTGGAAGACTATGACATCGTCAATCCGGTTGAGAAATTCGGGACGAAAGGTTTTCTTCAGTTCTGACATTACTTTCTCTTTAATTTGCTCGTAGGAAAGTCCCGGCTCTTTCCGTTCTTTAGCAAAACCAAATGTTGTTCCTTTAAAGATATCTCTTGTTCCCAGATTAGAAGTCATGATTATAATTGTGTTTTTAAAGTCTACAGTTCTCCCTTGAGCATCGGTTAGCCTTCCGTCCTCAAGAATCTGTAAAAGGATGTTAAATACTTCAGGATGAGCTTTCTCGATTTCGTCAAATAAAACCACAGAGAAGGGTCTCTTTCTAACTGCCTCGGTCAGTTGACCTCCCTCCTCATATCCCACATATCCCGGCGGAGAGCCAACTAGACGAGAAACAGTGTGCTTTTCCATATATTCTGACATATCTAGCTGGATTAAAGCGTTTTCATCACCAAAAAGATACTCAGCTAAGGTTTTCGCTAGTTCAGTCTTTCCCACACCAGAAGGACCGAGAAAGATAAAAGAGCCTGCAGGTCTTTTTGGATCCTTTATTCCTGCTCTTGTTCTTCTTATCGCTTTAGAAAGAGCTTTGACAGCTTCATCCTGACCTACAACCCGACGGTGAAGTCCTTCCTCCATTCTTAAGAGCTTTTCCGTTTCCTCTTCAGTCAAAGAGAAAACTGGGATGCCTGTCCAAGTGGAAACGACCTCAGCTACTTCTTCCGCGTTTACATCAGGGCGCAAAGCTTCCCTTGTCTTCCTCCACGTCTCTTCCTTCTTCCTCTTTTCAAAAAGAAGGTTCTTTTCCTTATCCCTCAAAGAGGCTGCCTTTTCAAACTCTTGAGCTCTGATCGCTTCTTCCTTCTCTGCTTTTACCTTCTTTATCTCTTCTTCCAGCGCTTTTACTTCCGGAGGAGCGGTAAGGAAGCGAATGCGCACTCGAGAACAGGCTTCATCAATCAAATCTATTGCCTTATCGGGCAAAAACCTATCCGTAATATATCTATCGCTTAATTGAGCCGCTGTCACGATAGCTTCATCCAAAATTCTAACCTTATGATGTGCCTCGTAATAAGGTCTAAGACCCTTAAGTATTTCTATAGTTTCCGAAACAGTCGACTCCTCCACTTTCACAGGCTGAAATCGCCTCTCTAAAGCTGCGTCCTTCTCCAGATACTTCCTGTATTCCTCCGATGTAGTAGCGCCTATGGTTTGGATTTCTCCTCGAGCTAAAGCGGGTTTGAGAATGCTGGCAGCGTCGATAGCACCTTCGGCGGCTCCTGCCCCCACAAGAGTGTGAACTTCATCAACGAAGAGAATAACATTACCTCTTTTTTTAATCTCTTTCATCACACGTTTTAGTCTTTCTTCAAACTCACCGCGATACTTGGAGCCAGCCACTAAAGCTCCAAGGTCAAGAGTATAAATATCTTTATTCTTCAAAATTTCAGGGACTTCCCCAGAAGCAATTCTCTGAGCCAAACCTTCCACGATTGCTGTCTTACCCACACCGGGCTCTCCAATAAGAACGGGATTATTCTTTGTCCTTCTGGTGAGTATCTGCATCACTCTCTCGATTTCCTTATCCCGACCTATCACGGGGTCGAGCTTTCCTTCCCTTGCTAATCTTGTTAAGCTTCTTCCATACTCCTCTAAATATGAACCCTTGGGTGCTTTACCTGCAGGCTCTGAAGTAAATGAAGAGCCCCCCACGTAGCCAGACAACTGCCTTATCACCTGATTTCTCACTGTTTCAAAGTCTGCTCCCATCTCAGTGAGGATGGTGGCAGCTAAGCTCTCTCCCTCCCGCAATAGACCAAGCAAGATATGCTCCGTTCCGATGTAATTATGCCCCAACTGGAGAGCTTCTCTAAAAGCAAGTTCTAGAACCTTTTTTGCTCGATGAGAAAATGGCAGATGCCCTGAAGGAGAGCTTTCCCCTTTATTTATCACTTCTTCGACTCGGCTCTTTATCTCCTCGATATCAAGACCGAGAACTTGAAGAACCTGAACAGCTAGGCCATCTTCCTCTCGCAAGAGACCTAAAAGTATGTGTTCAGTTCCTACATAGCTTTGATTTAAGAGCCTGGCTTCCTCTTCTGCATATACCATTACCCGCCGTGCTCTTTCTGTAAACCTCTCAAAAAATCTTTCTGTCATCTCAACCGCCTTTCCTTTCAACTCTATTTTTACCTGGTTTACTGCCCTTTGTCAATTTAGCTTGAAAAGCCGATATTTCTCTTCTTAATAAATCGGCTCTCCTCTCGTTTTCCTCCAAAGGAGTGAACTCTGTAGAAAAGTAATAGCTTAGATGGGCTGGCCTAATTAAAAACCAAAGTTTATTAATCTTATTCAGACTGATGCCTGAAAGGAGATTTATCTCCAAGCCCAGTCGAACAAGCGAAAGAGCCTTTGCTGCTTCTTTAAAGGAAATGAGACGAGCGTGGGTTAAAAGTCCCAAGGAGCGATAAACTTTGTCCTCTATTTCAACTCTTCTCTTTTTCAAAAGTTCCTCTCGAGCTTTTCTTTCCGCCGCGATGATGTCTTGTGAGGAGAGATTCATCTCCTCCAAAATTTCTTCTTCAGAAAGCCCCAATGTTTTCTGATTTGAAATCTGATAGATGTAGCCCACAGCTTCTGCTTCTTCGCCAAAAATACCTCTTACGGTGAATCCCCGATGAGAAAGAGTGGAAAAAATCCTTTTTATGCGACCGCTTAAAGCTAAAGCGGGAAGATGAAACATGACCGAAATTCTTAAGCCTGTGCCCAGATTAGTTGGACAAGCAGTAAGATATCCCCATTTTTTAGAATAGGAGAAGCTAAACTTCTGGGAAAGAAAGTCGTCCAGCTTATTACCTTTTTCCAAGACCTTCTCTAAAGATAGAGAAGGAGAGAAGACTTGAAGTCTTAAATGGTCTTCTTCATTTACCATGAGAGAAGCTTCTTGATTCTCCTGAACTATCAGTAACCTTCCCACTCTTAGAAATTCCGGGCTCGCCAGGTGTCTCTCCATCAATATCCCTTTCATCACTGAAGGTAGGGTTTTAAAATCAACAACTTTAAATTCTTTCATTTTCTTAAAGACATCTTTAGCTCTTTCCTCAATTTCTTCTTTCTGAGAATCGGTGAGCCTTTCAGGAAAAGGATAGTCGCTGAGATTCCTGGCTAACCTGAGTCGAGTTGAGAGAGCAATCTCTCCCTCTACTAAATTATCTTTCCAGGGAAGGAAAGTTTTTTTCATCGCTTCACCTTTCTTTGCGCTTCCCTAATCATGTCTCTCACCTGAGCTGCTTCCTCGAACCTCTCTTCCTTAACCAGTTTCTCCAGTTTTTTCTTTAGGTTTTCAATTTCACTCTTAACCTTTTCAGACTCAGAGAGAGAAGGTGTCTTCCCCCGATGAACACTACTCCCATGCAACTTTCTGAGTAAAGGTATGAGTTCAGAACTGAAAACGTCATAACACTGAGCACAGCCGAATCTTCCCTTTTCCTGAAACTCTTTTAAGGTAAGGCCACAGTTGGAGCATTCTTTCACCTCAAAGTGGGTCTCGGAAATGAGAGGAAAATCCAGAAAATCCTTAAGAAACTTAGGAAGCTCGGAAAGTATATTAAAAGCAAGCTCCTGAGCTAATTCGGAAGCGCATTCATGACAAAGATTGAGGTGATTTATCTCCCCTCCCACAATCTTCGTCACCTGCATTTCGGCTTCTCTTTCTCCACATTTATCACAGAGCAAAGCAAAACACCTCTCCTACTCTTATCTCTATTAGCATAGCACGAAAATCAATCTTTTTCGGGACGCAGTTGAGGGAATAAAAGAACCTCTCGAATAGAATATTTATCTGTAAGCAGCATGAGGAGGCGGTCTATACCAACTCCTAAACCTCCCGTAGGAGGAAGACCCACCTCTAAAGCTCTAAGATAGTCTTCATCGAAGCTCTGAGCTTCCTCATCCCCTTTTTCTCTTAATAACAACTGCTCTTCAAATCTTTTTCTTTGTTCCCTAGGGTCATTAAGTTCCGAAAAGGCATTTGCAATTTCTCTACCTGCCACGATAAGTTCAAACCTTTCTGTGAGATTGGGGTTCTCTCGATGCGTGCGAGCGAGGGGTGAAACTTCCCTGGGATAGTCGAAAACAAATGTTGGCTGGATGAGTTTGGGTTCAACCAACTTCTCAAAAATTTCTGCCATAATTTTTCCTTTCCCATAATATTCCCTTGCTTCAATTTGATTTTTCTCTGCAATTTCTTTTAATTCTTCATGCTCTTGAGAAAAGGAAAGTTCAAGTCCTGCATACTCAGAAATGGCCTCTAAAAATACAATTTCTTTGAAGTTGGAAAAGTCAATCTTTTCTCCCTGATAATTTATCTTTAGCTCTCCCTTCACTTTACTCACAACTTCCTGAAGCATTTCCACCACTAAATTTTTGATGTCTTTATAATCAGCATAAGCTTCATAGGCCTCAAGCATAGTGAATTCTGGATTGTGCTTCACAGAAATACCTTCATTTCTGAAGTTTCTTCCAATTTCATAAACTTTCTCAAAACCTCCCACGATAAGTCTCTTGAGATAAAGCTCAGGGGCTATTCTTAAAAATAGATTGATGTCTAAAGCATTATGATAAGTGATAAAAGGTTTCGCTGCTGCTCCCCCGGGAATGGGCTGAAGAATAGGAGTTTCAACTTCAAGAAAACCCTTTCTATTGAGAAACTCCCTGATTGATTGAATTACTTTCGCTCTTACCTCAAATACTTCCCGAACTTCTGGATTGATTAAAAGGTCTAAATATCTTTGCCTATACCGCATTTCCACATCCTTTAAACCATGCCACTTCTCAGGCAAAGGCCTTAAGGACTTAGCTAGAATGGTGAACTCTTTTACCTCAATAGATAACTCGCCTCTTTTTGTCTTAAAAACTTCCCCCTCCACCCCGATAATATCTCCAATGTCATAGAGAGAAGTGAACTCCTTATAGCGCTCACCTAAGTTATTTAAGTTCAAAAAAAGCTGTATGCTTCCAGTGCCGTCTTTAATATCAGCAAATGAAACCTTCCCGTGCTCTCTTAAAGCCATGATTCTTCCAGAGAGGCGAACAACTTTTCCCGTCTTTTCACCCGCTGAAATATTTCCAAATTCTTCCCTTATGCTTTTTATTTCATGAGTGCGGTCAAATTTAGACTTATATGGGGAATCATTATTTCTTTCTAAAGTTTCAAGGCGTTTTAGGCGGGATTCCCTCTCTCCAGTTTCTTCCACTTTACCTCACAATTTTGGAAATAGGAATTTCCAAGATATCCTCTGCTCCCTTGCTCTTAAGCTGCGGGATAAGTATATTTACCCGGTTTTTCTCCACCACAGTTACCACTTCATAATAAGGAACTTCAAAAAGGCGTGAAACCGTGGGTTTCTTCATCGCAGGGAGCACAGAAATAACATCTTCTAACTTCTCTTCGGGAACGTTCATGGAGATAAGAACTCTTCCCCTCGCCTCAATTACCCCCAAAAGGAGGGTTTTAATCTCCTCAATCGCCTTTCTCTTCTCTTTATCTTGAAAAGAACTGCGGTTGGCAATGAGTTTCGTGGTAGACTGTAAAATCTCTCCAATGATTTTCAACCTATTCCTTCTCAGCGTTTCCCCTGTCTCTGTCAAGTCCACAATCGCATCTACAATATCAGGAACTTTAGCTTCAGTAGCTCCGTATGAGTAGTACACCTTTACTTTCTTTCCCATTTTTTCAAAGTACTCCCGAGTAAGATTGGGAAATTCCGTAGCTATCTTGCTTCCCTCAGGAAGGTCAGAAGGGCTTCCCCAAGGTGAATCTTCAGGCACAGCCACTACCATCCTGATAGGCCTTTCGCTCACCTTGCTGTACGGAAGATCAGCTACGAATTCTACATCTGATCTCATCTCTCTCACGCAATCATATCCAGTTATACCCAAGTCAAAGTAGCCTTCCTCAACCAAGCGAGGAATTTCCTGAGGTCTTAGAATTCTCACTTCGCTCACTCGAGGATCATCGATGCGCGACTTATAAGAGCGCGGTTCCTTTTTCACTTCAAGATCAGCTTCTCTAAAAAGCCTTAAAGTCTGCTCTTCCAGGCTCCCTTTTGGTAAAACAAGTCTTAACATAAAAACCTCCCTTTAATTGAGTTGCATTCTAGCGATAAAAAAGAAAGTTGACAAGGAGATTATACAACCGCTTTC
>Ga0180901_1095_pt1 | contig 13401 bp, 11 predicted proteins | sample Deesub1362A_J573_FD_124299 | JGI IMG/M metagenome (GOLD analysis project Ga0180901, IMG submission 124299) | Unclassified bacterium JdFR-66
AACGGCTTTTATACGATATTTCAAAGTCTGGCCCGCATATGAAGATGGAATTTCCCACTCCCTCCAGTTATAACTTAAAGGATCGGGTCTTCTCAAAGTGGCAATAGTTCTGTTAGATGAATCATAAATATAGATAGTTACAAAAGATTCCTCAGAAAGGTGATAGCCTATTTTAAGCGTGTCTCCAGAAATTCTTGCCGAAACTCCGCTTATAGAAGGTGAAGTCTTGTCATAAACGTATTTGAAGTTCAAATTAAGAGATTCAATTCTAAACCTACTATTTGCAGGCACATACACCTTCGCCCAAACAACATTTTCGCCTGGCTCAAAGTAGGGAAAACCAAATGGTGAACCGTCAATATCTCCTATAAACTCTTTTGTCTCATAATCATAAACTTCATTTTCGTAGCTTCCACTGCTCCAGTTATAGACATATAAAGTGGGTTCTTCACCAGAAAGAACAGTTCCATTGAGCATGACTACCCCTTGCAGATACTTAAAAGAATGAGGTGGAGTGAAACGGTAGATTACCCAAGCAGGCGTACTTTTATCCGCCTCCACCAATAAACCTTTAGCATAATCGCCAACAGCAGGGTCATAATAGTCAACCACTCTTACACTTCCTTTAGATTTAGAATACTGTTCACCCTTGACACCGATACTCCCATCAACAACCACATAAACTTTTACCTCATCAAAGCCTTCATTCTCCCCGTCAGTAGCTACAACTCTTAAAGTATGCTCAGTCCGAGCTTCATTGCTTAAATTCCAAGTCCAGGTGTAAGGTTGAATGGAAACACTTTCTCTCAGCACTCCATCCACATAAAATTTCACTTCCTTCACCGGGTTTGTTCCCGGTGTGACCCAAACCTTTACCAGAACTTCGTTTGCCAAATAATCTCCATTTTGAGGAGAAAATATTTCTACCTGGGGATTCTCAATTTTCTCTGGACGAGGAAGTCTTTCTTTATAAGAACTCAAAGAAGTAAGGGTAGGATCTTCAGAAAATGGACTCACAGCACCTAAAGTTAATGCAGAGAGGCTTTCTCTCTCAATTTCTTCCAAAGAGTATTCAGGTGCTTTTTTCTCGGGAGGTGGCTTATAAACGGGTATCTCCTCTACCTCTTTTACGCAACCTCCCAAAAAGACTACAAATATTACTACGACTACTAGTGCAAAGAGCTTCTGCCACTTCTTCATCTTTTTTCCCTCCCTAAATTTGTGCCAAAACATAAATTTAATGTAAATAAATTTAATAAATTTCGCAAATTTAATATCCCTTCTCATACATTCCCTTGATTACTTCATCCATTTCACTCTTTACAGAATCACAAGGTGCAACTGCTTTTTGAAAAGGTGTCTGACTAATATCTCCTCTCATCATCATGGCAATTATTTCCGGGTCAGAAGCCCTCAAAAATAACTCCAGTTCTTTAAAATCCTGGGAAATTAAACCTTGATATGCCCTTTTTAAATGTTCCCTTTCTTCTTCTAAACTTTTTGGGCATCTTTTTGCTTCAATTATTTCCAGTTCTTTTTCTACCTCCTTCTTAAGCTTCTCCAAGCGATCTTCCGCTTCCTTTTTCTTATCTTCAAACCCCTCCTCCTCTGGAGTGAAAACAAGACTCCCAATTTCCCCCATTTCCTCCGTAATCTTCTTGTATTTATCGACCGAACTTCTCAGAAACTTTAAATACTGCTGAGTATAGGCACTTTTTACTTCAGCATATACCCTCCACTTGTAAAAAAGAAAGCCAACCAAAAGAAATGAAATAATAATTCCTACTATTAAAAAAGGAGTCCAATTCTTAAGGGGCGTGGAAGGAGATACCGAAGTGACAGTTTTTTCCTCTTTCAGCTTCTCTTTATCAAAAGGACCTTCACATTCTACGCAGTAACTTTTCCCCTGCGCATCCTTTTTCTCTCTCAAGTTGCAATAAGTACAGTATTTCCCCCACGGAAATTCAGTTAAAGGAGTGCCACAGCGGGAGCAAAACTTATCTTCAGGCGAAGAAACTCCGCCACAGGAAGGACACTTCATGAAAAATCACCACTAGCGGTAAAGGACATTATACAGAGACTGTTTGATCACATCTTTATCTACATACCCCCGGAACTCAGCCATCACAACCCCCTTGCTATCAATAACAGCCAGATGGGGCAAAAGACTCACCTTGAACATCTCAGCTGCTTTAGAAGTCTTCTCAGAGTCTTCAGTATCGAGGAGAATAACATTTACCTTATCTGTAAATTGGGGGTCCTCCAGAGCTTTCCTTAGTTCTTGACGGACGTTGTCGCAAATGTAGTCTTCTTGAGTGTAGAAAAGAATGACAAAAGGTTCTTTCTGCTCAATTGCTTCTCTAAGAAACTTGGGGGTATCTTTATCTACCTTTAATTCACGCGGTACAGGAAGCTTACCTTCAACACTTACTGAAGCGGGGGCTTTTTGTGCCTGAGCAGGTTCCTTCTCTGCCTCTTCCTTCGCAGGGGTTTTCGCTCCTCCACCACAACCTGCCATGACTATTGCTAAGATGACTAGTGCAACTACTGCTTTTACTCTCAATACTCCCTCCTTCCTTCTATCTCAGGCTCCGCCTTGCCGTGTCAGGATCACTGCGCTGAACCCAGTTCCCACATACTGTGGGTGCCCTCCTATCTGCTTCAAGGATTCCCAACAAAACGGGCTTCCATCCACAGATAGAGGCCGGGCTCCCTTCACTCGTTGTGCTGGCTCAAGCGAGTGAAAATCCATCTCACGCACAAGGCAGAGCCCTTTTAGGTAAATTTTACACAGCCAGAAGCTGATTGTAAAGCAACTTTCAAGCTCCCAGCGTACTTAATCTAGCTTTAAATGAAGTTCTTTTAACTGTTTTTTGTCAATAATCGAAGGTGCTCCTGTCATCGGACATACCGCGGATTGTGTCTTTGGAAAAGCAATTACATCTCGAATGCTTCCACAGCCCGCTAGTATCATCACTAATCTATCCAGTCCTAAAGCAATTCCCCCATGCGGAGGAACGCCGAACTTAAATGCCTCTAAAAGGAACCCGAACTTCTCTTGGACTTCTGTATCACTCATCCCCAAAACCTTAAAAATCTTTTCCTGAAGTTCAGGCTGGTAAATCCTCAAACTTCCCCCTCCCACTTCCACTCCATTAACAACCAAATCATATGCGTAAGCTCGCACTTTCAAAGGTTCTTTTTCTAAATAAACCAGAGTCTCTTCAGTTGGCCTAGTAAATGGATGATGCTTAGAAATATATCTCTTTTCTTCCTCGCTCCATTCTAGCAAAGGAAAGCTGTTAACCCAGAGAGGTTTAAATCCTCTTTTCTTCAAATCTAACCTCTCAGCTAAGTTCTCCCTAAAAAGACCAGCTACTTTAGAAGCGTCTTCCTCTTTACCAGCTAAGAGAAAGGCAAACTCACCTTCTCTCACCTTAAGCTTTCTTTCAATAAATTCAAGTTCAGACGGAGAAAAAAACTTTATTATTGGAGACTTCCACTCACTTTCTCTCCTTAGCCAAATAAGCCCTCCAAGACCTACGCTTTTTACAAATTCAGTCAATTCATCCAAATCTTTCCGGGTAAAAGCAGCCTTTACTTTAACTCCCCTAACAACCCCTCCCTTCTCCAGCTCCTTTTTTAAAACCTGAAACTCACTCTCCTTAAATCCCTCGCTTAAATCTTCGATATGAAGTGAGTATCTTAAATCAGGTTTGTCCGTTCCGTACTTTAGCATTGCCTCATCATAGGAAAGTCTGGGGAAAGGTGTTTTTACCTCTTCCCCAATTAAAGAAAAAACTTCTTTTATCATTTCCTCCACCAAGCTCATCACTTCATCCTCTCCACAAAAAGACATCTCAATATCGATTTGAGTATGCTCAGGCTGCCTATCCCTTCTCAAATCCTCATCTCTAAAACATCTTGCCAACTGGTAATACCTCTCAAAACCCGAGATCATAAGAATTTGTTTAAATAACTGAGGTGATTGAGCTAAAGCATAAAAATGTCCGGGGTGAATGCGACTAGGAACTAAGTAATCACGTGCCCCTTCCGGTGTGCTTTTTGTAAGATATGGCGTTTCCACGTCAATAAACCCCTCTTTGTTTAAAAAGTTTCTCGCTTTCTCCACAACTTTATGTCTAAAAATAAGATTTCTGGTCATGATAGGCCGTCTTAAATCCAAATATCGATACTTTAATCTGAGCATTTCATCCACTTTTGCCTTATCTTCAATCTCAAAAGGTGGAGTCTCTGCTTCACTTAAAACTTCAATTCTATCGGCCCTTACCTCCACCTCACCTGTAGGAAGCGAAGGATTCTCTGTTCCCTCTGGTCTCTTCAGCACTTCACCTTGAATCTTTACCACAAATTCTCCTCTCACATCTTCAGCCACTGAAAAGGCATCTTTTGACCTCATTGGGTCAGCTACCACCTGTACAATGCCACTTCTATCCCTCAAATCAATAAAAATCAACCCCCCGTGATCCCTCCTCTTATGTACCCAGCCGAAAAGAACCACCTCTTCTCCTATATTTTCTTTCCTTAAATCTCCGCAAAAATGTGTTCTTAAACTAAAATTAACTTCCTTTTTCACTGTTTAAAACCTCCGAAGTTAATTTTGATTCCACTTCTCCTTGCTGCACCTCCCACTCATTTCCACTCTCCATATCTCTAATCTTATAAACGCCCCTTCTTTCCTCATCAGGACCTACAAATAAAGTAAAACGCGCACCCAGTTGATGGGAAAGCTTTAGTTGGCGGCTTAAACTCCTCTGCAAGAAATCCATTTCTGCAGAAAGACCTTTTTTCCTTAATGAACATAAAAGACCAAATGCTTTAGTCCAGAGTTTATCATCAACCACCGCAATGAAAACCTGAAGTTTTGGCATATCACCCCACTTCACACCTTCTTCTTCTGCATGAATTAATATCCTTTCCACTCCCATGGCAAACCCAATTCCTGGTAAAGGCTCTCCTCCCAATTCTTCAGCTAATCCGTCGTATCTTCCTCCTCCACCTAGTGCATTTTGAGCTCCCAGAAAAGGGCTTTGTACTTCAAAAGTTGTTCTCCGATAGTAATCTAATCCTCTTACCAAAAAAGGAGAAACTTCAAAAGAAATATTTAAAGAGTTCAAAAAATTTTTAACTTGAGTGAAGTGGGCCTTACATTCAGAGCAAAGAAACTCAAAAATTATAGGAGAAGAAGAAATCAAATCCTTACAGGAGGGATTCTTGCAATCAAACACCCTCAGCGGGTTCCTGTCAATCCTTTCCCGACAAGTCCTGCATAGTTTCTCTCCCCTTTTTTTAAGAAACTTATTTAAAGCTTTCCTATATGAAGGGCGGCAGCTCTCACAGCCCATTGAATTTATTAAAAGCTGGTATTTATAAAGAGTTAAATTCTGAAGAATCTGCAGAAAGAGGTGGACTACCTCCGCATCAACCAGAGGACCGGATGAACCGAGAACTTCCACCCCCAACTGCCAAAACTCCCTGTATCTTCCTGATTGCGGCCTTTCAAAGCGATACATAGGCCCATAGTAGTAAAGCTTCACTGGCTTAGGCAGCTTTTGAGAAATGTTATTCTCAAAAAAGGCTCTCACAATGGGAGCGGTCCCTTCAGGTCTCAAAGTTAAACTGCGTCCTCCTTTATCCTCAAACGTGTACATCTCCTTCTGCACTATATCTGTGCTTTCCCCCACACCCCTCACAAAAAGCTCCGTATGTTCAAAAATGGGAGTGGTTATAGGAAGATAGTTATATCTCTCCAAAACTTCCCTAGCTTTGTCAAAAAAATACATCCTCTTCATGTTTTCTTTGGGAAGAATATCCTTTGTTCCCTTAGGCCGTAAAGCGTAAATCTTTTTCAATCAGCCACCGCCTTTCTCAAGAAAGAGTTCCTCTTAAGTTCCCGAGAAAGAAATGTCTCCTCACCATGTCCTGGGAAAATTAATGTATCAAGTGGAAATTCTGATATCTTCACTAGACTCTTAAAAAGGGCTTGCTCTGAACCACCTGGCAAATCTGTTCTTCCCACACCATCTTTAAACAAAAGATCCCCTACAAAAAGCATTCCACTAGCATAAAGAGATATGCTTCCCGGAGTGTGTCCAGGAGTTAAAATAACTTTAATTTTTTCTCTTCCTAACTCTAACTCATCACTGTCTTGTAAAACTATCTCCGGAGCTCTAACTCTAACCTCATCGCCAAAAAAATATGAGCCATTTTTTACAGGGTCATTTAACATCTCTTTGTCTTTCTCATGAATCGCCAGAGGGGCTTTTAGTTTCTCTCTCAAAAAATTATCCCCCACAATATGGTCATAATGCCCATGCGTGTTTACAATAACTTTAATCTTTAGCTTTTCGCTTTCAATTTCTTTTAAAATACGATGGGTATCTCCTCCTGGGTCAATCAATATTGCCTCACCCAGAGAGATTAAAAAATAGCAGTTAGTGTTGAGCTCCCCCACAATCATTCTTCTCACTTCTAGAGACATCAAAACCTCCTCTCGCTATCTAAAAGAATGGTGATAGGTCCATCATTTTCGAGCTCCACTGCCATATAAGCACCAAAGATACCTGTCTTCACCTGAAATCCTCTCCCCTTCAGTCTTTGAGCAAGCTTTTCCAAAATAAACTTTGCTTTCTTTGAAGGAGCGGCTTCATGAAAGTCCGGCCTTCTTCCTCTCCGACAATCACCATAAAGAGTAAATTGAGAAACGAGGAGAATCTCTCCCCTTACATCACTTAATGAAAGATTGAAATTCCCTTCTTCGTCTTCGAAAATTCTGAGTTCAGAAACCTTTCGCTCAATATAATCAATGGCAGACTCATTATCATCTTTCCCTACAGCCACGAACACCAAAAGGCCTTTTCCAATAGATGAAATTTCCCTCCCTTTTACTAAAACTTTCGCTTTTCTCACCCTCTGAATAACAGCTCGCATTCTGGGGTGTCATTCTACCATAAACTTTCTAAACTCTTTCCACATTAAAAACGGAGTCGACTCTCTTTATATCCTGAAAAATCCTTTTTAAAAGCTTAAGATTACCTAACTCAAAAACAAAACGGAGAATAGCCAGGCCATCTTTAGTTGTACTCACTTGAGCAGAAAGTATGTTCACACCAGAATCAGATAAGACAGCGCTTACATCTTTTAAGAGTTTGGTTCTATCTAAAGCTTCTACTTTAATCTCAACTTGAAACGGTCCCTTTTGCCTCCTCTCCCAGCTTACAGGAACAAACCTTTCTTCATCACGAGAGAGTTCCCTTAAGTTGGGGCAATCTTTCCGATGTACAGAAACTCCTCTTCCTCGAGTAATGAATCCCACAATCTCATCGCCAGGCACTGGATTGCAACACCGAGCCAATCTCACCAAGACATCACCAACCCCCTTCACTTTTACCCCTACTTTCCTTTCTTCCTTCTTCTTTACTGGCTTTATTTCAACTTTTTCTTCTAAAGGAGTGAGCGAAAGAAGTTGAATAATTCTCCCTGCAACCTGCTTGGGTGAAACTTTACCGCTACCGATACCCGCTAGAAAATCATCTATACTCTTATAGTTAAACTCCTTGGCCAGCTTCTCAAAAACGTCTGACTCGAAGGAAACTGCCCCCTCCAGCCTATGCTTTCTTAAAGCTTTGTGCAATGCTTCCTTCCCCAATTGAATATTATCTTCCCTCTCCTCCCGACTAAACCACTGCCTTATTTTGCTCCTTGCCCTCGAAGTCTTTACTATTCTCAGCCAATCGCGGCTGGGACCGGGAGACGTCTTAGAAGTGATAATCTCCACAATATCGCCTACCTGAAGCTCATAATCTAAGGGGACAATTTGTTTATTAACTTTTGCTCCTACACAGCTATGACCTACCTCTGTATGAATAGCGTAAGCAAAATCGATAGGAGTAGCTCCTTGAGGCAAAGTGATGACGTCGCCCTTAGGAGTAAACACATAAACTTCATCGGGGACAAGATCCAGTTTAAGGCTTTTCATAAACTCTTCTGGGTCTTTTAGCTCACTTCCCAGCTCTAGTACCTGCCTCAACCAAGAAATTCTCTCTTCAAACTTATCAGGCTCTTTCATGCCCTCCTTATACCGCCAATGAGCTGCAATTCCATATTCAGCAATGTAATGCATTTCTTGAGTACGTATCTGAATCTCAAGCGGTTTTCCATCAGGGCCAATAACAGAGGTGTGCAGAGACTGATACATATTAAATTTTGGCATAGCTATATAATCCTTAAACCTACCGGGAATGGGCTTCCATAATGAGTGAACAACTCCTAAAGCAGCGTAACAATCTCTTACTGAGTTCACGATTATTCTCAAAGCTGAAAGGTCATATATCTCATGAAACTCTTTTCCTTTCTCCTTCATCTTCTGGTAAATGCTGTAAAAGTGCTTCACTCTGCCACTTACATCCGCCGTAATGCCTACCCTTTTCAGTTCTCTCTTTAAAATCTTCTTTGCCTGAGTTAAATAGGCTTCTCTCCCTCCCCTGGTTTCCCTAACCAGTTTTTGAATAGTATTAAATTTCTCTGGCTCTAGAACACGGAAAGCAAGGTCTTCAAGCTCAGTCTTGATGTGAGCAATTCCTAACCTGTGAGCTAAAGGTGCATATATCTCTAAAGTTTCCTTAGCTTTTTCTTTCTGTTTACTTTTGGGTAAGAAATCAATCGTTCTCATATTGTGAAGTCTATCTGCCAGCTTTATCAGAATCACCCTCACATCCTGCGCCATCGCCACTACCATTTTTCTTAAATTTTCGCCTTGAAGTGAATCGGGTTTTAATCGCACTCTTTCCAACTTTGTCACACCATCAACTAAATTAGCCACTTCGCTTCCAAATTCTCTTTTAATCTCCCCCATCTGCACTGAAGTATCCTCAACCACATCGTGAAGAAGAGCAGCTACAATTGTCGGGGTATCCAATCCAAATGAGGCACATATGAGAGCCACTTCTAACGGGTGTGAAACAAAAAACTCCCCTGATTTCCTTAGCTGATCTCGATGAGCTTTTAAAGCAAAGCTGTAAGCTTTTCTTAAAAGTTTCTCATCAGCTAAGGGGTTGTGAGACTTAACTTCGCTTATTAAAGCTTCAGCCGTTTTAATGCTCATAAAAAAATTTTAGCTCATGAAGGCTAATGACGCCAGATTAAGAAAATGAGGAGGAAAAAGAGGAGAACAAACAAGAGTCCTAAAACTGAAAAATAATAACTTTTTGAGGAGAGAAAATAGAGGAAAGGTAAAGAAATCATTAATGCCGCAAAAAGAAACGCGGTAGCTAAAAGCTTGGAACCCTCCTTTATTGAGCGCGAAACATCTTCCAATCCCTGGTGATGATAAGAGATTCGAAACTCGCCTCTCCTTAACTGACCAAGAAGGGAGTGGAGCTGGCGAGGAAAGTCAACAAGCTGAAATAAGTAAACTTTACTTTCTTCGAGAAAATCTTCTACTGTCTTCAAAGGACCATACCTTTTTCTTATCACCTCAGACACGTAAGGTTTAGCCACTTCCAATATGTTTATCTGAGGATAAAGCTTTTTAGCTACTCCCTCTATAGTGATTAATGCTTTAGCTAACATAGCGTATTCTTTAGGGATTCTAATTTTATGTCGGTAAATCAAAGAGAGAAATTCCCGCCCTATAATATCTATTTCAATCTCCCCTAAAGTCCTCCCATAATAGCGGTCTATTATCTCCCTTAATTCCCTTCTCATTTCCGGAATTTTATCCCTTGGGATTTCTACACCTAAATTTTTAGCTTCTTCCACAATTAAATCAGCATCCTGCTTCACAATCCCAAGAAGCATTCGGGTGACAGTCTCTCGGTCCTCCTCAGAAAGATACCCCACCATACCAAAGTCCAAATAAGCAATCTTTCCGTCAGGAGTTATCAAAACATTTGCTGGGTGCAGGTCCCCATGGAAAAAGCCGTCTTCAAGCACCATCTTCATAAAAGCTTGTGCTCCGTGAACTGCCAGACTATACGTATTGATACCCATTCTTTCCGGCGTAGCTAAGTCACTTACCTTCGTGCCTTCAACATACTCCATCACTAAAATCCTTTTGGAGCATATCTGCCAATACACAACAGGAATCTTTATTAAGGGGTCTTCCCGGAAATTATGTCGGAAACGGTCAATATTTCTCGCTTCCACTCGATAATCGAGTTCCCTTTGTAAAGATTGCGAAAGTTCATCCACTAGACCAATCGTATCCACAAAGGTAATTCTCTCCCCCAATTTCTTAGCCACGTAAAACAACAGGTCAATGTCGGCTTCTATTAAATCTCTCGCGCCGGGCCTTTGCACTTTAACGGCTACCTTTCCTCCATCCTTTAAATGAGCAATATGCACCTGCCCAATAGAAGCAGAAGCTACAGGTTCCTCATCAAAACGAGAAAATATTTCCTTGATATCTTTTTCCAAATCTTCTTGAAATATTTTTTTTACCTCACTGAAAGAGAAAGGAGGAACACTGTCTTGAAGCTTTTCTAATTCGAATATCACATCAGGAGGAACAAGATCAGGTCGAACTGAAAGAAGCTGACCAACTTTAACAAAAGTTGGCCCAAGGTCTTGCAGGAGAAGCCTTAATCTTCGCCCTACATTCTCGTAAGAAGGTTCTGTATATTTGCCTTTAGAAGGAATAAGTTCAAAACTTTCCAGAAAATAACCAAATCCATGCTTTAATGCTACTTCGAGTATCTTTCTTAACCTGCGTATATTCCGGCGTTTTCTCCGAAAGGAAATCAAGAGAAGCCTTCCTACTTTTTCTTAGAGCGGCGAGTCTTTACTCCAACTTCTTTTTCCAGTTTCTCTACTCTTTTTAAAAGGGATTCATATTCATCCTTGGTTACAAAACCGAACTCTTTAAATGTCGTCTGAGTTATTTCCCCAATCCTTTCTTTAATTGCTTCCTTTTCCTCTTCCGCCTTTTTAGCTAGTTCGTCCAAAAATTTTCTTCCCTCTTCAGGGGCCATTTTTCCCTTCCTTATTAAGTCACGGATTATTTCATCAGCCTTTTCGTGGAGTAAAAGCCAGAAGCCAAGAGAAGCAAGAAAACCCTTCTCGAGCACTTTTTTCAATCTTATCACCCCCTTTGAGCAGCATTTATTTTACCATATTTCTTTTTCAAATTCCGATAGTAGGGTTCTGTTTCCTTTAAAAGTGAAAGAACGGGGCTAGCAATAAAGATAGAAGAATAAGCTCCGCTAATAAGCCCTACAAAAAGAGCAAAAGCAAAGTCTTTTAGAGTTGCTCCCCCAAAGAAAAGAAGAGAAGCAACAGGAAGAATAGAGGTGAGAGAAGTGTTTATAGAACGCATAAGCACCTGATTGATAGAATCGTTGACCATTTTTGAGTAGGTTCTTCTTCCAATGTTTTTAGAATTCTCCATAATCCGGTGAAATATGACTATGGTGTCGTAAAGTGAATATCCCAAAATAGTTAAAACTGCAGCTACTGTCGCCGGAGTCACTTCCCTGCCAAAAAGAGCGTAAATTCCCACTACCACCAGTAAATCATGAATAAGAGCGACTATGGCTGAAACTGCCATTTTAAATTCAAATCTTAAACTGACATAAATGAGAATACCCACCACTGAAAGAATAAGTGCTGTTAAAGCTGCTTTTGTTATTTCTCTTCCCCAAGCAGGACTCACACTCTGAATGTCTCTTACCTCTTCAATTCCAAATTCTTTATCGATGGTTTTAATAACCTCGTCCTGCTTTTTCTTGTCTAGAGGAACTGTTCTTACTAATATTTGCCTCTCTCCTGCTGGTTGGATGATGCTATCCTCAAGGCCCAATGGAGAAAGAATTTTCCTTACTTCACCGGTACTAACACTTTTTTTGAGTTTTAAATCAAAGAGGACGCCGCCTTTAAACTCGATACCGTAAGAAAGCCCCTTTACAAAAAGAGCTACAATTCCCGCGATAATTATAAGAGCGGAAAGCAAAAACCAGTAATTCTTCTTTCCCACAAAATCGAACTTCATGAGGCAGTTTCCTCCTTAGCCCCAATAAAAATGGGCTTCTTTAAAAACTGCACTCTGGACACTAGAGCAAGTAAGGGACGGGTAAAGAAGAAAGCTGTAAAAAGGTCAATTAAGATTCCCACGGCTAAAGAAATGGCAAAACCTCTTACCGGTCCTATGCCGGTAATGATGAGAATAACAGCAGCAATAAGAGTTACTACGTCTGCGTCGACCATTGTTTTAAATCCGAACAAAAATCCTTTGTCCGCAGCAGAACGAAGACTTTTTCCCACTCTAACTTCTTCCTTCACTCTCTCAAAAATCACTATGCTTGAGTCTGCTGCTAAACCTATGGTCAATATGATGCCTGCCACTCCAGGTAAGGTTAGGGTCCACCCCCAAGGTGTAAATCGATTAAAAGCAGCGATTACCCCCCAAAAAATGATTCCAAAAATTGTGAGAGAACCGCAGGTAATAAGCCCAAGAACACGATAGTAGAAAACCATGTAAAGAGCGACCAAGATAAGCCCAGCAATACCTGCTTTAAGAGCTGCTTTCAGTGAATCCTTTCCCAGTGTGGGCCCAACTACTCTTTTTTGCTGCAGGCTTAATTTAACCGGTAGAGCGCCTGTTTGAAGAACGAGAGCTAGTTCTTTTGCCTCTTCCAATTTAAAGTCTCCTGTTATTTCGGCTCTCCCGCTAGGAATTCTCTCCTGAATAATTGGAGCAGAGATTATCCCCCTCTCCCTGTTTGTTTTTCCTTGAGGATTGTAGTCAAGAACTATAGCCAGCCTCTGACCGACCATCTTCGAAGTTATTTCATCAAACTTTTTTGCCCCTTCAGAAGTAAAGGTAATATCAACCTTCGGTTTTCCAAACTGGTCGAAATCCACTGTAGCACTCTTCAGATACTTCCCTGTAAGGACTGTTTTCCCCAGTTCAAGATTGTCTTCCTCTCCACCAATAACGGGTTTGAACTCAAGAAGCGCTGTTTTTCCTATTATCTCCAGAGCTTTATCCGGATCCTTTACACCAGGAAGCTGAACAACAATATGGCTTGTCCCCTGGCGGGAAATCTGAGGCTCCGCCACACCAAGCTTATCTACTCTTTGCCGAATAATTAATAAAGCCTGCTCCATAGCATTCTCTGTCACCGGAGCCTCTGGAGAAGGCTCAGCTTTTAAGACCACATGGAGACCACCTTTTAAATCCAAACCTAGTTCCGTTGACTTCGCAGGAGGATAAATAAGGTAAATTGATATACCTACCAGAGATAATACGAAAAATATGGAAAGCAAATACTTCTGTTGTTTGCTCAAACGATTCCTCCTTCAAAAAGAAATCAAAAGAGGATTATAACAATTCTACCCCGTTTATGACTAGATGAAATTTTGTTCTTAAGAATTCTGCTGCTT
>Ga0180901_1121_pt1 | contig 13287 bp, 5 predicted proteins | sample Deesub1362A_J573_FD_124299 | JGI IMG/M metagenome (GOLD analysis project Ga0180901, IMG submission 124299) | Unclassified bacterium JdFR-66
GCTATTGATCCATCAACGTCGTAGCTACTTGACGCATTAAAGGTAACGGTCTCACCTACAATCGGAGACTCTGGAGAATAAACAAAATCCGCAAAAGGAGGTCTATTAAGAACTGTTATCAGGGAGCTTGTTGAGTTCGTTGCTCCGTCATCATCGGTTACAGTTAATGTTATTGTGTAATTTCCATCGTCATCATATGAGTGATTCACAACCTCACCGGTAGTATTTGTTCCATCACCAAAGTCCCAAAGATAATTAACAATAGTGCCGTCAGGATCGTAACTTTGAGAAGCGTTGAATACTATGGTTTCTCCTGTGAGTACTGTGTTCGCAGATTCTGTGAAGGAAGCTGTTGGTAGGCGATTCAAAACTGTTTTTGTTGCTGTTTCTGTGTCTGTGGCTCCCAGATCGTCGGTTACGGTTAATGTTACCGTATAATTTCCGTTATCTGCATAAGCGTGGTCTACAATAACTCCCGTGGCATTTGTGCCATCACCGAAATCCCAAAAATAACTTACAATATATCCTTCAGGATCAGGATCATAGCTATCAGAAGCATTAAAGGTTATCGTTTCGCCGGTGTATACGGTTTCGGCGGACTCAGTGAATAAAGCCACAGGTGGCGTGTTTACAAATTCTACTCTGAACTCTACAAAGTCAACTTTAAGTTCAAATTGAAATGTAGTTGATTTTACACCGATAATCTTTATTGTCCAATTACCTGAACTATCGCGGAAATCTTCAGGATTTTCTATTATAATTTGACTTTTTGTTTCATCTGTGTCAAGGACTGAACTTGATATGTATGAAATATATCCATTACCACTGGTAGGATAGTTTCCTAACGTATAGTTGAAGAGTTGTAGTGTGACTGATATATTTTCAGTATTCCATCCGCAGTCAATAGTCCATATTATTTGAGTCCAATTATAGGTGTTAGATGATCCGATAAATTCTACTTCAACAGTATATTCACTGTAGTATGTTATTTTTATGCCAACATCATCAAAATTCAGTTGGATATAAGTTCCAGTATTATTGCTAAGTAGGTGACTGATAATCTGTAATTTATATATGCCTTTTTGCAAAAAGTAAGTATTGTTCACTGCGATGCTGGTTTTGTAGGTCCATGCAACGGATTGTGCAGGTAAGTTAACCATATCTAAATCGACCGTGGTGTTGTCTGGCTTAACTAGTTCTACGGTTAAAGAGCTACCATTCCCAAATGAGTCTCCTTCGAGTCTATAGGCGTAGGAGAGAAAAACAGAAGTGGGTGTTCCAAAACTATAATTAAAACTCGTTTCTGTGATGAAACTTATGTTCGCCGAGGTTGTAGTTAGATTGGCTCTGTGGAAGTAACTTCCAGCACCTGATCCAGAAGGCAGGTTCCCGTCAGAATCATCATAGCCATACGAAGCCATTCCACTGGTATTACTAACTGTTGTGGACCATCCTTCAGAGGAGCCGGTAAAATTCATATTTGTTACGGGATATAAAGTTGAAATTGCAGAACCGTAGCTTTGGAAGGTCATGTAAATGCTGTCATTAGATTGTAGATCTAAGAGTGATCCGGATTGGTAAGTTGTTGATCCAATTAAATTATACTCAGAAGGGTATGCTATGAGAATTTCGTTTGTATAGGTTATAAATACAAAATTAGAAATTAATGAAAGAAATAGAAAACTGAATATGCATATTACCAGTATTAGCTTTCCCTTTCTCATATTTTAAGAGCACTTCCTATACATATTTTTTTAATGCCGATCCCAAAGTATTGTAAGCTTGTTTTCTTTCAATTCTAGCTTTTCCTTCCTCCCCATTATATCTAGTTTCGTCAGTTCTATTTAAACTATTAAGTAATTTTTTCTACATTCTAATTGAACAAAGATCTTTAAAACGAATATTCTAATTGGGAAAATATGATAAAAATGGCATTGCATAGTGAATCGTAGGAAATGTTGGTGTCATGATAAACAGAGAACTGTATTGTTTGATAGCTGTATCTGTTTAACATCTTAATCAAGTTATGGTCCCTATAGAAAATTTAATGAAAGTTGTTGTTTTAATAATGTAATTTTTCCATTGCAGACACGGATGAAAAAAAGAAGTGTTTGAAATTAGGGGTCTTCCCCGAAGTGCTCTGCTACTATGACTATGTCATCTATGCCAACGTAGTTGTCGCCTGTTACGTCACATCTCGGATCCCAATTTGGACTACTTGGATCCTCCCCGAAGTGCTCTGCAACCGTGACTATGTCATCTATGCCAACGTAACCGTCGCCTGTAATGTCATATATTTTAGCGGTTATGTTTAGTATTTCGATTATGGCGGATGTTGTGTCTGTTCTGCCCACAGAATCCGTTATTGTTAGGGTTACGGTATAGTTGCCTGGTTGTGTATAAGTGTAGGCTATAACAGGGTTTGTGGTGTCTATTTCTCCTGTTCCGTCGGAGAAGTTCCACGTGTATAGTACTATGGGGCTGTAGTCGGCTAATTTGGCGCTCCATCCTAACTGTGAACTTGAAGCGTTGAAGGTCACTGTGCGGTTTACATATTGGGTGTAGGGACTCCATGTGAAGTTGGCTGTTGGCCCATATTCTGGATAGACTGTTACTGGCTTTGAGGTGTAGGACCATAAGCCTTCGTTGTCTGTGACGTTTAACGATACTGTGTATGTTCCCCCATATTCGAATGTATGGTAGGCAAGGGGGCTTGGGGGATGTGTGTAGTTTCCTTCATTTATTATGCGTTCAGGATTGTTTGGGTCGTCAAAATACCATTCATAGCGTATTATTGTGTCATTGTATCCTTCTGCTGAAGAGGAGGAAGCGTCGAAGGTTGCAGTCATGTTTGCGTAGAGTTTAGGTGGATAATATGTGAAAGCTGCTTGGGGAGGTGAGGGATATGTCTCCATGGTGTACTGTGTGGTAGCTGATGTCATGTAAGGGGGGGTGGTTAATCCTGTGACATAAACGTTGTATGTTCCCGGTTGAGTGTATCTGTCGGGTGGCATCCTCAGATAGATTTGATATTGGCCTAGTTGAGTTTGGTACGTTTCTGGAGTGTAGGGTGTATATGGTTCTGGTTGCTCATCGTTTCTTGTTATGTAGATATAAGCAAGTTTTTCAGGGGTCAATGGGGCGCCTCCGTCTTTTGGAAATTTGTTAAAAACATTAGCACTGATTATTGCTTTTCCTGGAGTTGCCCATTCTGGTATGTATATTTGACCCGTAACGGTTATTGTTTCTCCTGGTTTTATTGGTACTTGCCATTGGGAGGAGCGTATTGGAATTAGAGTGTTGTCGTATAGGGTGTAGGCGACTAGTATGTTTGCTTCGTTAAGCATATTGCTTTTTACTTTTATTGACAGCTTTATGATTGAATCAACTTTTACCGTGGTAAGTATGTTGTTGCTTTGGTCGGTTACATATATTTCTGTTATGTTCATTGCCCAGAACTGTTGCGGATCACCTATTGGGACCACTCTATAAGCAAATGCATCGTCTCTAGGATTTCTAACCTCTATTGCTATTAAAGCGTCTGATACGGGTTGACCATCGTCGGTTAAATTTCCTTGAATTGTTACTGGTTCCCTAAGGTAATACTCTAATTGATTTGTTTGAACTGAAAGGTTTAATGTTGCTAGGACTTGTGGAGAAGCTGCCCACTTTATGGAGGCAAGTGCCATCAAAAATATCAGTGTAGGTATTAAGATGCAAATCAAGATTTTTTTAAAACAGTTTTTCACAGAACCGTTCTCCTTTCAAAATAATTTATTTTAACAATCTTATTAAGGGTTATGGAATTCTTTTCTATAAATCTTTTTGATGAAAAATAATGTTTATTCAATCTTAAAAATAAAAAAAGAGGGGTAGGAAATTATATCTAGTTTGGCAGTATGTAAATTATGTCCTCTTCTAAGGCTTGTGGTGTCCAGGCGAATCCGCCTTCTGTTGGATCCTTGTCGTAGCAGTTGACATATATGTCTGCATATCCTGTGAAGGCCCATTTTTCTATGTGTATGTAAAGCTTTATTGTGCCGTTGGCGAAGGTGCAGAATTCTGCTCCTCCAAGGGTTACTTCAGCCAAATCAATACCTATTACCACGTTTAGTTCGTCTTTGATTATTGCTGAGAACAGTCCTGGATAGGTTAGCATTGCATGTGAGCCGTATTCGATGGTTATTTCAACTGTTTCGCTATGATAGTAGTATTCTTTGTCTGTGGTTACTTTCCATATATGTACCATGTAGTCATAATAGAAGTATAGGACATCCACTACTACGACATCTCTTATGTTTACTGTAGCTGTTACTTTCCAAACTCCTAATAGGCTCTCTGGATCTATACATGGCCACGGCATTGCAAAGGAAATGTTGGCCACACCATTCTCATCTGTTCTTGCTGTTTCTTTTAGAAGTATGAACCAGTTCTGCTTTGGTATGAACTCGCCATTCACATGGTCGTATGGTCCTTCAACCTCAAAGTTTACGTCTTTCTGTTGTACTGGCCAGTAGTTGTAGAGTACGTCAGCGAACAGGGTTACTTCTGATTGTGGAATAACCAGGTCCATTGGTCTGCCTAGTCCTTGTCCGCCGAAGGGTGCTGGGAATGGGATGCTGCCGTAACCTGCGTTGTTGGCTCCTCCGTAAACGTCTATGAATCTTCCTCCGAACTCGTAGCCGAGTATTGTTACTGTGCCATTGACTACGCGGTCAAGGTCGACTGGTATGAGAGAGGCTTCTGGATCTACCATTCTAATGTTGAAGAGTTCCAAGGTGCATGTAAGATTGCCAGCGAGAGGCCCATCGCCAGGCAGTTGTTCAAGTATTTCAAAGGTTATTATTGCTATTGTACCGTTTTCCATGGCGCCTCCTTCGTCATCTCCTGGGAACGGTGGATTCCATTCGCCTGTGCCGTTTGGAAGTATCAGGTTTCCTACTAGTATGTGGGGGCCATAGTAGTTTGGCTCTACATAGGACTGGAACCATGTTCCGTAGGGAGCCCAATTGCTTAGGTATGGGCCTTCCTCTACGTCTACAACCTCTAACAATGTGTCGTCGTAGAGAAGCCTGAATTCGACTCCTACTAGTTTCCATGCGTAGTGTAGTCTGTTGATGGTTATTTCCACCTGGAATGTTGTGTGTTTAACGAATTCAGGTCCAAGTATGGAGTCTTTTGGTTTTACTTCCATCCATGGCATAGCAACAGCCAAAAATCCTTCAACTGTTACTTCGCCGTCAACAATGGGATCAACAATTATCTCCAAGGTGTGATCGAAGGCTTTAACGCCCGTGAAGGCTAAACTGAGAACGTCAACAGCTGGATACACTTCTTGGTCAAGTATCTTGAAGGTTATGGTAATAATGTCTATGTCGCCTGAAAGCTGCTGGCTTGTCTCAGCATAAACCACCACTTGCCCAGGTGTTGTTGTATTGTCCACATCTAATGCAACGTCCCAGTCAGCAGTATTCTTAACTATGTCGATTATCGCTAGCTCATTAGGGTCAAAGTTTAATGTGAAGGAAACGTTTGTGAGATACCAGGCTGCTGCAAGGTCTGTAAGTTTAACTGTTTCTGTGAAGGTTGTTCCGTTCCATTCTGTGTAGCGGTCGAAGAATCTTGTTGAAGGGTCTACGGTTAATCCTGGACTTGGAGGTGGAGCCCATTCAAATGCGTAAATAGCATCGTAGGCTGTTAGGGCATAGGTACCGTCTGCTAAGAGTATGTAAGTTCCCTTGTCTGTTGGATTAGCATGGTAGGAAATATCCAGCCAGGTCTCCAATGGAATGATTCCTTTTTCTGGTACAGAGACGACTTCAAACTCTATTTTGCATGCTCTAGCCGCGGTTGTGGGCTGTGCATAGCCTCCCATGAGCCAGCCTTCACCGAAATCGATTCGGTGGTAGTTTCCATCATACCAATATTTTACTGAAGGTGTCACTGGCATTGTTGTTACTCCTTGCATTAACTCGCTTGGGCCCGATGTTGATACAGAACCATCAGACATAACGTACCATACACGCGTATAAGTGGTGTTAAGAAGGTTTCCGTCGAATCTCAGCCAAATTTGCCACCCCTTAAATTCCACATTTGACTTGCCCCAAACTGTCACGTTGAACTTGTATCCTATTGTGTGTTCAGGATTGGCTGTGGTCAGGTTTATCTCAACGGGTTCTATCCATAAGGCTACGTCGTCTGGTGGCGGTATTGATGACGGTTTTTGTGCTGCAAAAGCAGGTATTGCTGAAAGTAGAAGTATAGCGGTAGCTGCGAAGGCAAATAGACTCTTAAATGTAGCTTTCATTTTCTTTCTCCCTTCTCCGCTTCGTAATCTATTTTCACTTCTTGAAATTTAAAGATTTTGGAATTATCTTCTACTATTAGCAAACGGTTTATATAGAAGCATTGCCCGCATACTTTTTTAACCTCATCAAATTCTATGTTTGTCGTAATATATTGACAATACAATAGCTCATGTAGACTGAAATGTCGCACTGCTCAAATCACAATCAGAAATTACAGAGGAACATAGCACCTTCAATGAAAAACAAAAATGCACGATACAGCCAAAAATAAAAAAATAGGGGGAAGATTGCTATTTTAACAAGCACCGAAGTCTTCTGCTATGTTAACTATGTCGTCGATACCCACATAGTTGTCGTCGTTCAAGTCAGCCCGCTCATCCCATCTCTCATGACCTGGGAATGGCGGAGGCTGAGAACCGAAGGCTTCTGCCGCTCTAACTATGTCATCAATACCCACATAGATGTCGTAGTTAAGATCCTCTCTAGCCGTGACAATAATGAACTTCGTTGTTACTGCTATTGGATTGACGGGATCGCCTGTCTCATAAACAGCTATTGTAACATTGTAGACTCCGCATGGCAGATTAAGCACAGAGCCTGGAACCGAGTAATATGTATAGTCGAAGGGGTCAATAAAAGCTCCCACAATTACGGTGGTAGCAACTGAGCCGTCAATTATAACTTCAAAGAAGTCTATGGAAACAGGAACAAGAGTCAATCCTGTGTCGTCTTTTGCTCCGACGTTCTCGATTAACACTTCAAAGGGTGTGTCGGTTTCGGGGTCTATTCTCCCTGCAGCATCAATTCCTGTAACTATGGGGCTTTTAACCCAGTACCCAGGGTTCTTTCTTACTATAGCAGTTTCGGCTCCTTCGTCCCATGATACAAAGTAGTAGGGTCCGCAGCCTACTAGGGCTGTTGGGGGTATGCCTGTTGGCGATGGGTCACCTGGACTCCAGCCAGCCACTTCCGATGGTACGGGTCCAGTGTAGTCAGCCATCCAGTCTTGCCAGCTAATGGTCCAGACTTCGTCGTTGATGGTATCGCGGGTTGGATGCCAATCAGGATTATAAATGTGCTTGGGGAACAGTAGGGCGAGTCCTGCGAAGTCGTAGACTATGTATTGTGAGGTGATGTTTAGGTAGGCGCTTATGGTGTTGGGGTCGTGTACTTCAATCCACATGAGATACTGGTATGTTGAGAAGAACCTTGGGAAGTTCTTCATGAATTCCCAGCTGAACCTTATGTCTTCTACTGTTACTGGCCATCCGTCATGCCACATGGCGTCGTCTCGGATGCGGAACGTCACTTTAGTGCCGTTGTATATGTTTAGCGGTGTCCATGTGAAGGGCGCCATTTCCCAGTCTACTGCTATCCATGGCATGTCCTCAAGATCTGGATTTACAGCCGTCAGTCCATCAAGGACTCTGTCCAGAATCCACGCCTCATAGGCTGAGGATGCCCAGCCTGGATGCAGAGTATCTATAACTGTGCCAAGATTGTATTTGACGATGCCACCGGTTTGGCTGGTGTTCCAGTGGGCGAGGTTCCATGTCCAGCCGTTGTCTGCGCCCACACCCTTCATGTTAATGACGTTGACTACGGCGTCTGGAGTGTGTGCACGGGCTATGCACCAGTAGATTCTGTGGTAAAAGTAGATGTAGGGCACAAGCACTTCTACCAAGAGTCTTTGGGCTTCCCAGCATGCCTCAAGCTTTTCTTCGTAAACTAGTCCCCATTTGACTTCTTCGAGCAAGGCATCCAGAGTTGGGTCGGCTATTCCAGGGCTGTTGTAGCCCCAGGGGAAGTCCTGGCTGCTGTGGAAGAAGTCGTAGATAAAGTCGGGGAACCTGCTGAGGCCCCAGCAAAGCCAGTATATGTCAAAATTTCTGTATAAGAAGGCAGCGTATATCTCTTGGATGAAGGGTATTGGGCTATGGATGAATACGCAGTTGGTTACGCCTAGAAATACTTGGGTGAAGTTGTTCCATTGGAGAACGAATCTCTTGCAGAATTCCACTGATGTAGGGGCTTCGACGGGTGATAATACAGCGATTTCGTCTCTTACTGCGACACCGTTGGGTTGATAGAGTATGCCGCCGTCAATGTAGAAGCCGGCATCTTCTAGGATTTCCCATGCTTTGGTGAAGTTGCCTCCTGGCGAGGTTACGTTGGGGTTGTGCCAAACACCCAAAGCTTCAGGAATAATCGTGTAGGAGGGCACAACCACGCCTTCCCCGTAAATCTCTGTGATAGCGGCTTCCTTCTCCTCTAGGGATAGGCCTGACCAAGCTAAGGCTTGCCTAAATTCTGTCCAGTTAAGCGGCGCTAAGGGGCGACCAGCGTCAGGTGCACCACCGTCTGCTGGTACATAGTCCCTGGTGTTAATGCCCGAATAGCATACGTGGAAGCCAGGCATGCTAAATGTTTGGTGACTTTCATTTTGAGCCGATTCAATTATGGTATATCTTATAATGTCTGGCAGAAAGTCGAATTCGCCAGCTTGAAACCTAATCCAAGCTGTGTCAGGATCTTCTTCTACAATAGCCTGAATCTCATCAAACCTCGGTATTCCTATTCGTTGAACTGCAAAGCCTGCAGGAACTGTGGCTATCGAAGCGAGCATTAGAGCCATTAGAACTACAGCGATTGAAGCGTAAAACTTTTTAGACATTTTTCTTTCTCCTCTCCTTTCCTCCAGATATACTGAACTAATCAAATTTAAAAAGCTTATGGAAAAAAGTTACATTCCTTAACCGTTAAGCTTTTAAATTCAGAATTTTCCCTATTTTCAGCGAAAGGAGAACGGAAAGTGTTAAGAGGTTATTTAATAAAAAGAATTATTACATCATTTTTCATTCTCTGGGTTGTAGTTACATTAAATTTTGTAATGTTCCGTGTGGTTCATCCAATAAAAGATCCTTCTGCTCTTATTCTAAATCCTGAATGGCCTGTTGAAGTAAGATTGAAGCTTCAAGAGCTTTGGGGTATAAACGAGCCCCTTTTCCCTAACCAATATTTAAGATATTTATGGAATATGCTGACTTGGCAATATGGTCTTTCCTTTGACACGCCACCAAAAGACATCTCCAAAGAGATGGGATGGAGATTAGCAAACACTTTAATCTTGTTGGGAACAGTTACAGTAATTACAATTATTATTGGTACATACTTGGGGGTGCTCGCAGGATCCCGAAGAGGAAAGAAGACAGATGTAACGGTAATGGGAATTGGACTTTTTACATGGGGCTTCCCAACATTCTTCTTTCAAATACTTTTCCTCATCTTTTTTGCCTATTACACTCGAATAAATTGGGGCATACAAATCATTCCTTTTGGAGGGATGGTAAGCTATCCTCCTCCCCAAGACCCCCTTGCATACTTGGGAGATGTTCTTTGGCATGCAGCCGGTCCGATAATAACTTTGACCGTGCTAGGCTTTGGAGGATGGGCCCTGTACACACGTAACCTAATGATCGACGCTCTTACTGAGGATTTCATTTTGACAGCTAAAGCTAAAGGGGCTAAAGAACGGGATGTCTTATATAAGCATGCTTTCAGAGCCATTCTGCCACCTATAGCAACAATGATTGCAATGTCGATACCAGGGATTGTTACAGGAGCTGTCATCACTGAAACAATTTTTTCATGGCCAGGTATCGGATCCTGGTACATTGACGCGTTGAATAGGGGCAACCACCCAGTCACACAAAGTGTTTTATATAATTATGCATTTCTTGTGATACTTGCGAATCTTGTCTCGGACATACTATATGGATTTTTGGATCCAAGAATAAGAGTAGGAGTTAGGAGGTAATTATGTGCTAAGCAAAGCAAAAAGGAAGATTTACGCTAGAAAAATGAGAGAATTCTGGATTGACTTCAGTCATAACAAAATAGGTTTCGCAGGATTAGTTATTTTGTTCTTTTTCATTTTCGCAGCAATCTTCGCGCCAGTATTAGCTCCTGAAAACCCTATACATCAGAAAAGAGTGGCAGCCCGTTATGCTGTGCCTGAGTGGTTAACTATTTTTAGTCCAGAACTGCAAAATGAGCCACCCACAATCTTTTATCCTTTAAACGCAACAATTGCTCCAGAAAACAGTTCTTGCCAAGAAGTATCTGTTCATTATCCTCAGGGCTCTCAGTTTGCCCTAGCTTATTATAATGAGGAAAGCTCATCAAATGGAACAGTCCTATATATATTTGACTTTAAGTTTAACTACACATATGAAAAACCGCCGGCGTGGAGTATAGAGGCACACTGGCAAGCCAATTTTAATAACTTAAGCTACAGGATAGAACTCTATTTCCGATCTCCTAAGGGATCTGAATGGATAATTTGGGGTAAAGACTATGATATCGTTACTAGGAGAGTTATAGTTCTCCCTCAAATGTGGAACTTGAGAGATGGATCGCTAAGAGTTGAGTCAGGTTCCACATACCTAAAACGTAGATTATACTACGAAGATTTTTATCAAAAACTTTTGCCTTACTATCTAGAAAAATATTCCTTTATTAACATCACTTTTCCAAGAGAATTTGTAGCTTTTACAGAAAAAGGCTTTAAAAACTTTACATCTAGACAATCTTTGCAAAGCGTGGAAGACCCAGACCAGATGATAGAGAATCCGATTTATACATACTATAAGAACCTAAAACAAAAAGGGGAGACAAACCTTACTTGGATCGAATATTGGGAAACATGGACTACCAGTGAGGATTATAATTTAACATGGAACACAATATCAGAATTTGTACATGAAAGATGGGAAAAGTGGGTTTCTGCTTTCATGCTTCCGCAACTTACAGTATATGTAGACGAGAACGTCACTGCTACAAATACAATCTATTTGGCATGGTACCGTGGATATAAGATTCTTGGAACAGACACTCCTTATAATTCTGTTCCCTGGGAAGAAATAGCGACAATCTTGAATCTAACTATCAGCGAAGAACTAGCCAATTATACAGTAATAGACTTGCTTGATATTTATCAAAGTGACATAAGCAATGCAACGGAAGCTAACCCAGCCTATCAAAGATGGATAAACCTTCCAGAGAATGTAACTATTTCGTGGGATGACTATTGGAAGCTTTGGGTAGACATTCAATACTATACAGGAAGAACCGCCTTCTTCAATCGATACTTAAAGAGCATTAGACTTGGACCCGAAATTGCAGAAGAATATGCAAAAAAAGAAGCATACAACTTCGCTGCAACATCTCCAACTCCCACTTACTACTTAGCCACCAAAGGAACACAAACAATAAGACTCCACCTTTATGTAATTCCAAAAGGGAAAGACGCAAATCTTACAATAACTTTCCGCCGAAGCCGTTTCACCGTATGGGGCGCAAGACATGGACTCCTAGGCACCAATTCCTTCGGGTTCGATGTCTGGACACAGCTTGTTCATGGAGCCCGCATCTCGCTAGTTGTTGGAAGCTTAGCAGCTCTAATTTCAACATTTTTAGGCATATTCTTCGGAGTCTTAGCAGGATATGTCGGAGGAATTGCCGACGAAATAACTATGAGAATAGTCGATGTCTTACTATGCCTGCCTGTTCTTCCATTACTACTTGCGTTATCTTCATACTTCAAACCAAATGTCTACTATCTAGTAATCATAATAGCTATATTCGGTTGGCAAGGTCTATCAAGAGTAATAAGGTCGAGGGTCTTGACTCTTAGAGAACTGCCATTCATAGAAAGTGCAAGAGCATCAGGAGCTTCAAGCTCTTATCTACTGATCAGACACCTAATACCAAACGTGTTTCCAATAGCTATGGCCTCTCTTGTACTATCAGTTCCCGGTGCAATACTAACTGAAGCAGCCCTAAGCTTTCTCGGATTCGGAGACCCATTCGCCCCCACCTGGGGTAAAATGCTTCATGAAGCCCAATCAGAAGGATCATTCCATGCACTCGCCTGGTGGTACATCGTACCGCCTGGGCTAGCGATAACGTTTCTATGCGTAGCCTTCGTATTTATAGGACATGCATTAGACGAAATTGTTAACCCAAGACTTAGGAGAAGACGTTAAATGGCACTACTAGAAGTAAAAAACTTGAAAACATATTTTCAAATCCTAAGAGGTTATGTAAAAGCAGTAGACAACATTTCGTTTGAAATAGAAAAGGGGCAAAATTTCGGTTTAGCAGGGGAAAGCGGATGTGGAAAAACCACAACAGCATTAACTGTACTCCGGCTACTTCCACAAAACGCACGAGTGATTGAAGGAAAAATAATATTAGAAAATAAAGAACTTCTGTCAATGCCCGACGAAGAATACAGAAAGAATGTGAGATGGAGAGAAATCTCGGTTATTTTTCAAGGAGCAATGAATGCATTAAACCCTGTTATAACAATTGGAAAACAGTTAACAGAAGCAATTATGTTACATGAAAATGTTTCACATGAAGAAGCATTAGACAGAGCTGGCAAACTCCTTGACCTAGTAGGAATAGGATCAGAGAGATTAGACAGATATCATCATGAGCTAAGCGGGGGTATGAGACAAAGAGTCATGATAGCCATGGCTTTGGCATGCAATCCAAAGCTTGTAATTGCAGACGAACCAACGACAGCCTTGGATGTAATAGTTGAGGCACAAATACTTAAGGTCATAAGAGAACTGCAGAGAAAACTTAACCTTTCAATGCTTGTTATTTCACATGATCTTTCTATGATAGCAGAAGTGTGCGACAGACTGGCAATAATGTACGCTGGAAAAATTGTGGAAGAGGGAAATATTGTAAAGATTTACAAAGAACCGCTACATCCTTACACAGAGAGGCTGATAGGAGCCTTTCCAAGCATAAAGAATCCAGAAAAAAAGCTTACAGAAATTCCTGGCTTCCCACCGGATCTGTTCAATCCTCCTCCTGGTTGTAGGTTTCATCCAAGATGCCCGTACGCCATGGATGTATGTAAAAAGGAAGAACCAGAAACAATCGAAGTAGAAAAAGGACACAA
>Ga0180901_1156_pt1 | contig 13221 bp, 10 predicted proteins | sample Deesub1362A_J573_FD_124299 | JGI IMG/M metagenome (GOLD analysis project Ga0180901, IMG submission 124299) | Unclassified bacterium JdFR-66
GAATTTCCATCCATCAAAAAAGTGCACTTCCTAGTGGAAGGAGAACCTTTAGAGGTTATAGGCAGCAATTACGATTTGGCCAACACCTATTTTGAACGCAATGAAAATTTAATAAAAAAATAGAAAGCAATTATTTTTATCCTTCTAGCCGCTGAGGCAAACCGACTTCGTTTAACCATCGTGAAATTAAGTAATTCCAGGTATAATGCTTTAGCACATATTCTCTCCCGTTCTCACCTAACTTCTCTGCCAGTTTGGGATTGCGAGAAAGTTTAAGAATTGCCTCTACCAAACTCCAAGGATTCTCCGGTTCTACCACAATTCCACATTTTGCTTCATTAATCATTTTCACAGGCTCGCCATTTCCACAATAAATAATGGGTTTTTTACAGGACATAGAAGCGTAAAGACGAGCTGGCTTATGTCTCTCTGGAAACTTGCTTTTTTTCATAGGGACCAAAGTAGCAGTAGAAAGAGCGTAATAATCGGAAATAACATCAACAGGCTGAGGTTCAATAAAGTGAACGTTATTAAGATTCATTTCTCTAGCTTTTCTCATGAGCTCAGATTTTTCTGGACCATTCCCTACTAATAAAAAAGAAATGTTTTCTCCCTTTTTCTCCAAAATTTGAGCAGCTTTCAATATAGACTGCACATCAAAAGCATAGCCAAAATTTCCTGCATATAGAAAAGTTCTCCTATTTTCCAGATTATATTTTTCCACCAGTTCTTTTTTCTTCTTTCGGGGAGAGAAAACTTCCACATTCACCCCATTAGGAAGATAAGTCACCTTTTCTTCTGGTATACCTTTGTCAACTATCGCGCGGTGAATTCCTTCAGAAACGGCTATTATCTTCCAAGCTTTCTTGTAAATAAGCTGCTCTAACCATTCACTAGCTTTTATCACCAATTTATTTTTCACTTTTCCCAAATCCACTACCACTTGAGGCCACAAATCAGATACGCTAAAAACAAAAGGAGTTTTTTTAATGAAATTTATCATCAACGCAGAAATCCCAGTAAAAAGAGGCGGTGAGTGAACTATAATTAAGTCGTATTCGCCAGCTTGAATTAATCCGAACAGTGAAGTCAAAACAAACGAAAAGTAAGTTAAAAGCCTCTTAAAAAATTTTTTTTCTTGTGAAGGATATGACCACACTCTTAAAACTTCAAACCTTCCCATTTTTTCTTTGATAAAGAATTTATTTCTGTACTCTTTCGGAATACCTTTCATACGATGACTTGGAAAAGTAGTAACAACAGTAACTTCATAACCCCTGCGCCTAAGATCCTGTGCTATTTCGTAAAAACGGATAGGGGCAGCACCTATTTCAGGATAGAAATACTGCGTAAGTATAACTATTTTCAATTTTTCTCCCCAAAGCGTTCCAAATCAGAATATCTGGAAATACTTTCTAAAATACTTATATTTTTAACCTTTTTAGCTAGTAAAAATCGGAATAGCCTGCAGAATTTTTTCTGCATCGGTTCTTCCCCTTCCACAAAGCATATTTGATCAATCCCAAGCTTTTCGAAAAATCCTGAGATTTTAATAGTTTGCACTAACAAGTATAGGCAAGCACCTCACTGAAATTGCCACCTTTTTAAGCTCTGTAAAGTAGAAAAAGCTTTTAATAACCTCAAAGCAAATACCAAAAACGCTTAAAAATTTTAAGCATTTTTCAATTCCCAAACTTTCTGTCTCTGAAAAACCACCTTCTTGGAAGTTCAAGTTTCACCCATTAAAATAGCCACTGCAACTCCAATTATCAAACCCGCCAGTAAACTAAAAACGATATTAAATTTAAGATTGGGTTTAACAGGTGAGGTTGGAGTTGAAGCCAAACTTTCCAACCTCGCCGCTTCCCTCTGAATAGAAAATTCAATCTGAGAAAGCTCCCTTTGCCGCGTGATTTTTATATTACTAAGGTTCGCTAACTGTGACCTCATATCGCTAATATTTGAAATCTTTGTAAGTTTCTCCATTGGATCAGTTGCTTTTTGACTCTCCGTTTTCCTCAAATCTTCTTCTATCTCCTTCATCTTTTCATTTATCACTTTAATTCCTTCCTTCAAGTACTCTGCTTCTTCAATTAAAGATTTGGCTCTTCCTTCTCGATTAGCCAAACTGACAGCCTTCTTTGCAAGAAAATTAGCTATTTTTGCTGCCTCTTCAGGTTTTTCGGAAAAAACTGTCAAAATAAGAACACTAGTAAATCTACTTTTTATTTTCCCCCTTAACTCTTCTATAGAGTAGTTGAGGTCTAACTCGCTTATAGCCTCTTTCAAAACATCATCACCCTTTAAAGTTGCATTTAATACTTCCTGCTGTTTTTGACCGAAAGATTCTCCTATCTTTACTACTGCAGAAGCAGAATAAACTGGTTTCGTCAAAAAAGATGTAATTAATCCCACCAGAACCGATAAGACCACAAATGATACAACTATCCACTTCCTCTCACTTAAAATTTTAATGTAATACTTAATATCGACTTCATCTGCCATTTCTTCTCTCCTTTCTCCAAAACATTATTAAACAATTTTTTAAAATCATTCCTTATCTTTTATTTTAACTCATCACTTATTCAAAAATTAACTCCACACAATTTAAAAATTCAAGAAACACTGAAGACTTCCTTGTAAATGTCAATTGTTTTCTCCGCATTTCTTCCCCAAGTAAATTTTTTCAAGGCTGAATTAGAGGCTCGCTTTCCCATAACTCGTGCTTCATTCGGATGAGTAAGGAGAAAATCCAAAGCTTCTATTAAGCTGCCAACATTTCTAGGTTCAACTAGGATTCCATTCACTTTATCCTCTATCACATCTTCAATCCCCTCACCCCGACATGCAATCACCGGTTTTCCAAGAGCCATTGCTTCAAGATAAACTACTCCAAACCCTTCTCTCCAGCTTGGAAGAGAAAAAATATCCGCTTTAGCTATATATTCCAAAGCTTTTTTATGAGGTAATTTTCCTAAAAACTCTACATGCTTTTCCAAACGAAGACTCTTCGCCAACTTCTCTAATTTTTTTCTCTCAGGTCCATCTCCAATAACTATGTACTTCAGCTTTCTGTTTCTCTTAAGAAGCTCAGAAAGAGCAAGCAAGTTTAGATCAATGCCCTTGCTCTTATATAGATTTGAAACACTAACCAAAATAGTTATGTCTTTTTTTTCAACTGTTGGCAAACTGCTAACTTCCTTTATTTTCTCTGTGGAAATTCCATTATTTATCACTGTTATTTTTTCTGAAAATCCAAATTCCAAATAAGCTAAACGCTTAAGCTTTGTACTAACAGTAATAATCCTGTCAGCATTTTCAAAAACCCATTTTACGGAGTCCTTACAACGAGAATTTTTATGGATAGTCACTTGTAAATCCTGACCGTGTACAGTAACCACTACAGGTACATGGAATATCTCTTTCAACTTCAGTGCACAAAATCCATCTGGAACTGCAGTGTGAGCGTGTATAAGATTAAACTTAAAATCCTCATAAATTTTTCCTATAAACTTTTTTATTCCCCAATACATTCTCATTCCCGAGGAAGCAAAAAATAGCGCTCTTGGAAAGGCAATATACCGAGGATGGTATACTAAAACACCTTCCCACATGTCCTCTTCTTCAATCAATGAATAAGTTCTCCACTTGGGATTTATCAAATTAAGAGGGAAGGGAGAACAGGGCACAGGGGAAACAACTTTTACTTCAACTCCTTTTTTTATTAAGGCTTTCACCTGCTCATGAACAAAAACCCCATTAACTACATTGAAAGATGAAGGATACATTCGAGAAAGAACCAAAATCCTCATTTTCGCTCACTTTTAAACCTCTGATAATTTAGAAAAGCTAAGGAAAAAGCAAAAAAGAGCCAATGTGGTTTTAAAGACATTATTGAGCTAGAACTTAGACTGGAAAAAGGAAAGGAAACTAAACCAAGGAGAAGAGCTTCACAAATCATTTTCTCTCCTGAAGTATTTAAGTTTCTATAAATATGGTAAAGATTGAAAAATATACCCAAAAAAAAGATAAGATACAAAACAAATACGATTACTCCATAATGAGTTAAAACCTCCATCCACCAGTTATGAAGATTGAGAATCCCCCCCGTTTCGTAAATTCTGAAATTTTCTATGTAGTACATACTATTCCCCGCTCCCACACCTAGTCCAAAGGTGCTGTAAACAAAAAATAAAGCATTTCGTAAAAGATTAATACGGATAGACAACGAAGATAACCCCTGATGAGATAACTCCTCGAATATGCTTTTAAACTGATTAATAACCAGTTCTAGAGAAGCGTTTATTTTAGAAGGAAAAACCATAAACAATAAAGAAACGATTAAAATAATTGCCACGGACACTTTTAATTTATCACTTCCTTTCAACAGAAAAAGAAGCCAAAAAGCTATTCCTATCAGAAAAGCAAAATAATTTGCACGGGAGCGAGTAGATATTAACAAGAATATGCCAAGAAAAAATAAGGTCGCTCCTATAAGCCGCCGGAAAATTCCTGATTGATACCTCATAAAAGTTAGAGAAAAAGGTAAACTTAAAGAAAGATAAGTTGCAAAGTCATTCGGATTGTAAAAAACAGTTGTCGGTAAAAACATAAACTGAGGTTTCGTAGTATGCACGAACTTCGACACACTGAGGTGGTAGCCAGTAGTTACTTCAAGAATGCCGATAGGAATCAAAGCAGCTAATACCAAAATCCACAATAAGTAGAATCTATAAAGATATTTGTAGTTATTGAAATAATACACAATAAAGAAAATCAAAGAAAAGGCCATAAAAAGAAAGATAATTTCCCTAATTGCAGCATATTTATCAGCTGCCCACACAGTTGATACAACCGCATATATAAACCAGAAAAAGAGAAATTGAAGATAAATTTTTGTTTTGATGTGACTCATATTAAGTTTTTGTCCCTTAGTGATAAAAAAATCCCAAAGAAACAAGAACCACAAAAGGAACAGGAAAATTCGGTAAGGAAATAAATGGATTGAACCTAAAGAGAAGGAAAAAAAAGCTGGACCTAAAAATCCTGCAAATATTGTCAGATAAACAAGAATTCTCTGTAAAGGAGAGATGTCTTTTGCATCTACGAGTCCCAGGAAAAAAAGGAGAATTAAGATTCCTATACTTAAGAGCAAATCATTGAGCGGAATAACGCCAAAAACTGAAAATCTCCCAATAGTTATTCCTAAAAAAATTACTGAGAGAAAACCGATGAACACGAAAAAGAATTGTTTACATTGGAATTTGCCAGAGAAAACGTTTAAACTTGACATTTTCAGCCTATATTATAAATTATCTTCCCATTAGCTGCTCGAAAATTTGAGAAAACTTCTTCGCCATCTCATAGTGGGAATATTTTCTAATCTCATCTTTAATACCCATGTAGGAAACATTCCCCTTTCTTTTATATTCCTTGTAAAACTCAAGTAATTTCCTCTTAAGAGCGAAAATGTCCGGAGCATGTGTCCCGGCTTTTGTTCTTTCCAAAAGTTCACTGAGCATATTTTCCCCTCCGCCAACCGCCAGTATGGGACGCTGAGCAGCTAGATATTCAAAAATCTTTCCGGTATAAATACCTGCTTCTCTTGTGTCTAGCCAATTTAAAAGAAGTAGAACATGAGATTCTCTCTGTTTTTGGAGTGCCACCTCCCGAGAAACTACTCCAAACTGCTTCACCACACCTTCTAAATTGAACTTCCCTATTGATTGTTGAAGCCAAAGTTTCTTTGGCCCAAAAAACCTAACCTCTACGTCTTTCGAATCCAAGACCTTCTCATCAATCAACTCTTTCAAGGCTTTGAATAGAAGCTCCGGGTCTTGCTTTCCCTCATATATCTGACCAGTATAAGTTATGGTGAACTTCTCTGTTAAAGGAACTTCCCAAATCTCATCAGGATCAAAGCCATTCGTAACCACAAAAACTGGTTTCACCTTGTGGAGAGCCTTCAGCTTCTCAGCCAAAGGAGAAGAGACAGTAACTAAAGCATCGGCGAAGGAAAGTGTTTTTACTTCCAACCTTCTTTCAAATAATTTCCTTATGAATCCATAGGGATAGTGATGACCCTGCGTCCAAAGATCGCGCATGTCCGCAACCCAGACAAGATCGTGCTCCTTCCTTAAAGCTTTAGCAATTAGATGTGCCGTTACAGGTCCAGAGCTGCTTACGAGAGCATCAAATCTCCTCTTCCGAAGAAGTTTTTTTCCTTCTTCAACAGCATATTTATACCAATATTTCTGCTCATCAGGATAGGCAAAAATACCCTTTAACTTAATTACCACTTTTTTCGTAAAGGAGGATTTTCCTTCTCTAATCTCCAATGGTATGCCAATTTGCTCTTGAAATCCTTTATCAGGCTGCAGACCAAGTCTTTCCTTGAAAATTGCGCTCACATCGCCAGGATAATGGGTCTGGACAACCTTAAACCTCCTATCCGGTTCCCCAGGTAATCTAGCAGTAAGAACGACAACTTCCCACCCAAAGTGCGGAAGATACTTCGCCAAACCTTTCAAGCGAATTGAAGCAACTCCTGCTCGAGGAGGAAAATAATAAGTAACAATTAAAACACGCTTTGAATTCATAGAATCTCAAAAAATTTATTTTTTACTTTATAAATTAAATACTTTTTTCCACACAGCAAAGTCGATAAACCTCCAGACATCAGTAAAATCTTCCCGCAATTCAATTTCAAAAAGCCTGTCCCAATCTTCCTTTAATTTATTAACGTTTAAAAACGAATCTAAATCGGAGGTGATGTAGCTTAAAAGTTCTTCTTTAATCTCTTTCAGCCAAAATCGTTCAGGAGTAGCGAAACCAATTTTATCCCTTCTATGCCTTATCGGATCCGGAACTATATCCTTAGTCGCTTCCCTCAAAAGAAATTTGCTCCAACCATTGTGGATTTTATAAACAGGTGGTATTCGAAAAACGTATTCGATTAAGTTCTTGTCGTCAGCAAAGGGTGTTCTAGATTCAATAGAAAATCTCATAGAATTTCTGTCTTCAAATCTTAATAAAGATTTAAGATTTGATCTGGAAATAAAATCGTAAAGCATGCTATTCAAAGACGTATATCTTCGGCCGCGCAACTTTTCGATTCTTTCTTTATTTTCACCCCAAAAATCTGGATTCAAATATTTTTTGACTTTATCCATTCTTTTAAAAAAGCTTTTTATAAAAAAAGGAGCTGAATTCGAAAGTAAATATTTACCTAACGAGAAAAGTATAAATTTTTTACTAACCGGAGAGTTGCCCAGGCTATTAAATTCTCTCCAAAAATCAGCATATTTCATTCTCCGTAGCATTTCTATAAAAAAAGCTACGTAATAAGATACGTACCCCGTAAAGAGTTCATCTCCCCCTTGTCCATCCAATAATACTTTCACTCCATTTTCTTTAGCTAGCTTCATCACTCTATATTGAGCATATATACTCGTAGAAAGAAAAGGTATGTCCTGCACATAAACAAGTTCTTCCAAATCCTGTAGAAGTTCTCTGGCAGAAGGGAAAGTTCGATACCAAGAAGTTCTTGTGCTCTTTACCACCATCTCTGCCCATTTAGATTCATCCACCGCTTCAATGTTATAACTTGCTGTAAATAGCTTTTGTCTTTCTCCAATCTGAGTCAAATAGCTTCTTTCTAAAAGCTTGTTTATGACGCAAACAATACTTGAACTATCAAGGCCACCGCTTAGACAAGAACCAATAGGCACATCTGACCGCAATCTCAAGCGAACAGCATTAAAAATTAAGTTTTTAATTTCCTCTACATACTCTTTTAACTTCTCTTCCTTGAAATTTTCCCATCCCTCAAAAAACTCCAGTTCATAATACTTCCACTTTTTAAACTCATTGTTTGAAAGATTATGTTGAAAAGCGAAGGAAGGAGGTAGCTCAAATATATTTTTAAAAAAGGTTTCTTCCTCTCTTTCCAACCATTTAAAAACAAAATAGTCGAATAAAACCCCCGTGTTGACCTCCCTCTTCACAAAAGGTATTTTCAATAAAGATTTTATCTCTGAAGCAAATGCAAAGCTTTTTGAGTCCAGGTAATAATAAAAAGGTTTTACCCCAAACCGGTCCCTAGAACCAAAAAGGATATTTTTCCTCCCGTCGTAAATTACAAACGACCACATACCGTTGAGTCTCTCCAAACAGTTTTCTCCCCACGCCTCATAAGCAGCCAGCAAAACTTCTGTGTCCGTATTGGTCTTAAAAATATAGCCTAATCTTTTCAATTCTTCCCTTAACTCAATGTAGTTGTAGATTTCTCCATTGTGAAGAATCCAAATACTTTTATCATGATTGCACATAGGCTGGTGTCCCAGCGGCGAGAGGTCTAATATTGAAAGCCTTCTATGTCCCAAGAATAAATCAACCGATTGCTTAAACGTGTCCACTCTCTCTCCCCTTACTCTGCTTTCCGCGCCGGTGAGAGGAAAAACTTTCGAAATCTGTGTATTAACTCCCAGGTACCCTTCATCATCTGGCCCGCGATGTTTTAAAGAATTGGTCATATCTACTATCCACTCAGGTTCAACTTTCCCATCTGAAACATAGATGCCAGCAATTCCACACATAAATATCACCTACAATTAAAAATGTAAATTATTTCTTTCCGCTGAGTTGTGCGTATTAAATTCACATCAAAAACATCATTTTGCAATTCTCTTTATCACCTCAGCAATTCGACCTGAGGATTCACCATCTAATTTATAAAAATACTTCCTGATAAAGGAATCGTAGTCATTCTGAGAAGGAAAACTACTATACTCACCTTTCATAAACTTTTCAATTTTCTCTTTCACCTCCTGTGAATTGTAAGCACCTATCCCAACCTTCTCCGACACATATGGGGCTTCGTCAGGACCACCCGTTAAGTTAATCACAAACACCTTTTTCCCCAAAGCTATAGCTTCAAATCCAACTGTTGAGGTGTGGAGAGCAACCAAATCAACCAAGGATAAAAGCTCATATAGATCATACTTTCTTACCAAAATGGTTTTAACTCCTTTAACTTCCTTCAGTGCTTCAAAATATCCCTCTTCACGACCTTCACCTAGTGGGTGTAACTTTATTATTAGGACTACATTCCCGTAAGGTGAAATAGCTTCTAAAAGGGGTTTTAAGGTTTTGTAAAGGAGTGCATCTGAAAAACGTCTCTCACTGTACTGAGCAGCAAAGAGAATCAAAACATCATCTCTACTGACTGAAATATCTTTTTCCTTCAATAGCTTAGCTAAAATTTCCTCCCGATTGGGATATTTTCTCTTCAAGGGCTCATCTAATCGAGGATCTCCTGTAACCTCAATTTTTCTTTCCTCTGTACCATACTTAACCAGAATTTTCTTATAAGCTTCCCCAAAGACGCAGAACTTTGAATACGGAAACTCAGACCACAAGGGAGTGTCGTGAATTATTCCATGCTGCACATTCACAGTAGAAATATTTAATCTTTCCGCCAGCAATCCCAGCGATTCAATGCGAAAATTTCTTTCATCCAAAACCAGTATTGTAGAGGGGGAAATCGCTTTTAAAACTCGTAGGTGGGAATCTATAACAGCGGGTATTTTTAGTGAAATAAACAAGTATAACTCTTTTTCCAGCCTTCTTTTAAATTCTTTCAGATCTACCCGAGAAAGAAAATCATCAATCACCCTTCTATATTTTCCTCTCACAAATCGCTGAAAAAAGTATGAAATTATCTTGCTTAAAGGTCTTATGCAGTAATAATCTTTAAAGGCAAAGTAGAAATCGCAGTTGGGACAATTTTTCAACTCCCCTTTAGGAGTTAAATCAATAAATGCTATCTTAAAACCAGATTCCTTTAAGCGTTTTAAAGTTTTGTGAACAATTTTCTCATGTACTCTGGCACTGGGATAAAAAGCAACCACTTTATCACTTGAATTTCTTTTTTTGTCTCCCCTTATTATTCTTTTCTTAAAGAAATAGGCGAGATAAAAATGGAAGTTTTCAAATATTATTTGAAAAAAAGAGTTGAAGAATTTCGCTAGACTTTTGAAGCGCTTTGAGGTTGACTCTCCTCCCCCCACTTGAGAAACAGAAATACCTATTTTTAGAGCAATTTTTGCAAATATAATCGGCTGCACATCTTTTAAACCCACTAAATAGACTTGCGAGCCTGAAGGTAAACTTTCCAAAATGTTTCTTGCTTCCTCCTCCGACCTCAGTAAATAATAAAAAAAATTTGAAGAGAGGGATCTCTGAGCAAGTTTTAATAAATCAACTCCTTTGTAGTATGCCTCCTCTTCCCAGCGAATAGCTTCTACAAACTTTTTAGATAGTGAATGTGCTCTTTTTTCAATCTCTCTTAACTTACCTTCAACAGAAACGGTAGCGGTAAACCCAGTAAATTTAAATTTTCCCTTAAACTTCTTCTCATCGCGAATATCGAAAAAATAAACCCCTCGGGAATTCTCATAATACTTCTCCACCACATCCCAATCTGGGTTTTCACCAACTATTAAAAACTTATTATCTATCTCCATCCTCCTCTATAATATCCTGAGCCTCAATCGTAGACTTCCTGATGAAAACTTTTGCAAACAGTTTATCCTGAATCTTTTTCGTTAGAGTCTTTATTTCCCCTATTTTAATAACCCCACTCAAAACAATTAAGACCAGATAGAAGAGAAATATTAGAAATTTCACAAAAAGACTGAGAAGTATATTAGGTAAATCCATGATCAGGAGATTAACAAAAATAATCCCTCCTAATAGAAAAGCTAAAACTAGCAAACTTCTTTTCTCGTACGGTATGGGAAAGATTTTTGAAGAAAGATAGAAAGTGGCGCTCAACATCCAAAAAAATGAAAAGAGCGTGGTATAAGCCGCCGCAATCATACCGTATTTTGGTATAAATATGAGATTTAGAACTACATTAAGAGCAGCTGAGCTGCCCGTTATCAACGGAATTACCTGGGTTCTTTTAGCGTAAAAAATTCCTGTTCCCACCAAAGTATATATACTTTGAAAGATATATCCCGCAATCACGGCTGGAATTATTACCATCGCCTTATAGTAGCGCTCTGTTGCCATGATTAATATGACTTCCTTAGAAAAAAGAATCATTACAACTCCAAGAGTAACTATGGCAGTAGCAGCGAGAGTAGTCATCTTGGACACTATTCTTTTACCTTCCTTTTCAGATTTTACAATCTGATAATAAAATGGGGTCCAAGCAAGAGAAATCGAACTCGAGAGGACATTCATCACCATACCAAAGCTATACCCCAAAGAATAAATCCCTACTACTGATAAGGTGGTAAACCGCTCCAAAATATATCTATCAGCAAATGTGAGAATCCAGCCAGATATCTGATGAGGAACTAGAGGTAAGCCAAACTTCAGTGAATCCTTTAATTTGCGGATATCTATTTTGTAAAGGTAATCCTTCAACAAAAAAAGAGAGAGAAGAAAAAAAACCAGAGTCGCGTACATTCTTCCCTTTATGCTGCCAAGCGCTCCTTCTCTTAACGCAACAACGAAGTAGATTATAAAAGAGGTAGAGAGTAAAAAATTTGCCACCTGAAAAGCGGAATAATTTAAAGGCTTATGCTCAACCCTATAAATCTGAACGAGGATAGTTGCAGGAATCATTAAAAAAACGGTAAATAAGCCGAGTTTAATGTACGGATCAAAAGACATTTCGCTAGATTTAAAAATTGAACTGAATACCTCCTTTCCATATAAAAAGAGAAAGGTCAAGAATAGAGCATTGACTACAAGGAGAAACGTCAAAATATTTGTGACTATTACCTTAAAAGAATCGCTTTTTCTCTTGTCATAGTCAAAGTAGAAACGAGCCACGGCACTATCTTGACCAAATAAAAAAAATAGAGAAAAAATAGAAATAATCATATTTACTATGGAGAGAATGCCGTAATCTTTGGGAGTCAAAAAGCGGGTGTAAATAGGAATGAGGAAAAAACCAATCGCTTTGGGAAGAATTCTTCCTAATCCATAAATTAAAGAATCCTTAACTAGCCTTTTGAAATGCTCAAACAAAAATCAGTCCCCCAACAACTTGAAATTTTAGAAGATTACACGAGAACAGCTAAGACACATCCTTCAAAATCATATCCCAAGTAAGAATTTCATCCTCGCAGATATCTCTTTTTGCTTTTGAACCAATGACATCATCCCAAAAAATTGGAGAAATTCCTGTTCCCGGACGCTTCACCGTAATCATATCTGCTTTTATCTCCTCACCAGCTTTTATGTTTCTGGAAGCCACAATACTCCTCCTAGCATACCTTCTTGAATCCTCCTCCACATCGACAACTTTTTTGTACTCTTCCCCGTATATTTTCAACAACTCTTTCACTCTTGAAACCAGTTTCTTCACATCGGAAGGATCCATAGCATGATAATGATCATTACCAGGCAAAGATTTATCCAGAGTAAAGTGCTTTTCAATTATATTTGCCCCGAGGAGAAAAGCAGTTACAAGCACATCGAGTTCCCCCTCCGGTGGAATATGATCTGAAAATCCAATCACGTAATCTTTAAAAACTCGATTCATATGCCTAACCATCCCCAGATTTGCTTTTTCTCTCCGGGCAGGATAGGAAAGAATGCAGTGCAAAAGAGCAATTTGATTGTTGCCCTCTTCTTCAATCCACTCCACAGCTTGCCAAATCTCAGAGATGGATGAAGCTCCTGTTGAAAGAATTATGGGTTTTCCTTTTTTAGCTGCCGATTTTATCAAGGGTTTGTTGGTAATATCTGCCGAAGCAATTTTATAAGCTGCGACTATGTTGAAAAGCGCTTCTACAGCTTCTAAATCGAAGGGAGAACTCAAAAAATCAACTTTATATTTTCTGCATTCCTCTGCGAGTTCTCCATACTCATCATAATCAAGTTTGTCGTACTTTTTGAACAATTCGAACTGTGTTTTAGTAGATTCTTGAGAGAGATCCCAATATGCAGGGCTATTCTTGGAAGCAAGCTTTTCCGCTTTATACGTCTGGAATTTTACTGCGTCAACACCTGCAAGTGCGGCCTCACGTATCATCAATTTAGCAGCTTCAAGCAAGGAAATACCCTCTTTAGATGCGATATCGTAATAATTAACTCCTATTTCCGCCACCAGATAAAAATCTTTACTTTCTTTTCTTATTCTTTTTTCCCCAATAACTACTTCTCCACACATACTAACCCCCATTTACTCGCTCGAAATGT
>Ga0180901_1177_pt1 | contig 13170 bp, 9 predicted proteins | sample Deesub1362A_J573_FD_124299 | JGI IMG/M metagenome (GOLD analysis project Ga0180901, IMG submission 124299) | Unclassified bacterium JdFR-66
CCCNCGGTCACTGCAATTACTTTCCAAGCTCTCCTATATATAAAAGATTCCAATCTCTCTGACGCTTTAATAAGAAATTTATTTTTCACTAATCCCAGCTCTACTGCAGTATCTGGCCAAAGATCGGAAACGTTGAAAACAAAAGGAATTCGCCTTAAGAAACCAGCGATACATGCAGATATCCCAGTAAACAGGGGTGGTGAGTGAACGAGAATTAAATCATATCTATCGATAAGCAACAAACCAAACAGAGAAGAGAAAACAAAGGAAAAATATGCTAGGAGTCTTTTTTTGAGATTCCCCGATGAAGGAAAAGACCAAACTCTAAAAACATCCAAATCTCTTATCTTTTCCTTCAGAAAGAACTTTTCTCTGTATTCTTCAGGAACTGCTTCCATTCGATGGCTTGGAAATGTAGTGAGTATTAAAACTTCGTAACCTCTTTTCCTAAGTTCACGGGCTATTTCGTAATATCGAATAGGAGCAGCACCTACTTCAGGATAAAAATATTGCGTAAGTATAACTACTTTCAACTTCTCACCTCAAAGCGTTCTAAGTTAGATTGTTGGGAAATACCTTTCCAAAATACTGACTATTTTAAACGCTGCCTTACCATCGCCATAATAATTTCCCCGTTTTTTAGCCGGCGAAAAATCGGAAATAGCTTGCAGAATCTTTTCCGTATCAGTTCCCACCAATATGTTCCAGCCGGATTCCACAGTTTCCACCCACTCCGTATTCTCTCTTAAAGTAATGCAAGGAACCCCATAAAAATATGCTTCCTTCTGCACACCTCCTGAATCTGTGAGAATTTTCTTAGCATTTTTCTCCAAGACCAAAAAATCAAAATAGCCTAACGCTGGTATAACTCTCACCTTCTTTGATTTTTCTAAAGAAGAAAGGAGGTTCCATTTCTTTAAAAATTTAATTGTTCTTGGATGAACAGGGAAAACTATATCCTCCCCACTTTCACAAAGTGCCTTTACAATTCCCGCCAAGTTTTCTTTTATATCCGTATTTGAAGCACGGTGAATGGTACAGAGGAGATACTCTTGGGGAGACAGATTTAACTTTAAAAGAATCTTGGATTTTTCTTCTGCCACTTTCCCGAAATACAAAGAAGCGTCATACATCACGTCCCCTACTAGAAAAGCATTCTCACCCAATCCCTCTCTCTGGAGATTCTCCTCTGCCTTTTCCGTAGGACAAAATAAAAAGCGCGAAATGCGGTCAGTTAAAACTCTGTTCACTTCCTCCGGCATCTTCAAATCGAAGGATCTTAAGCCTGCCTCCACATGAGCTACCGGAATATGAAGTTTAACCGCTGCTAATGCTCCCGCCAGTGTGGAATTCGTATCCCCATAAACTAAAACTAAATCAGGTTTTTCCTCCCGCAAAACTTTTTCCAGTTCAATAAGCATATTGCCAACTTGCCAAGCATGACTTCCTGAACCAACTTCAAGATTATAGTGAGGCTCATAAAGCCCAAGCTCTTCAAAGAAAACCTGTGACATTTCATGGTCATAGTGCTGACCAGTATGGACAAGCACCTCATTGAACTTCCTACTCTTTTGTAAGCTCTGTGAAACAGGAAAGGCTTTAATAATCTGAGGGCGAGCACCCAAAACACTTAAAATTTTAAGCATTTTTCAATTTCCCAAGCTGTTGTCTTTTGAGATACCATTCTTTTCGGAAGTTCAAGTTTCGCCCATTAAAATAGCTACCGCGGCTCCAATTATCAAACCTGCCAATAAACTAAAGACAATATTAAATTTGAGATTGGGCTTAATGGGCGAAATGGGAGTTGACGCTGAGCTTTCCAACTCTGCTGTTTCTTTCTGAATTGAAAATTCAATTTGAGAGAGTTCTCTCTCTCGAGAAACTTTCAGGTTATAAAGATTTGCCATTTCCGATCTCAAACTACTGATATTAGAAATTTTAGTAACTCTTTCTAACGCAGTGTTTGCCTCTTCACTTTCTAATCTTTTCAAATCTTTCTCCATATCCCTTATCTTTTCCTCTAGCATTTTTATTCCCTCTCTTACATATTTTGCCTCCCTGCTTAAGGAATTCACTCTTCCAATACTATTTGCATATTCAACAGCTTGTTTGGCCAAGAAGTTGACTACTTCCGCCGCAACTTTCGGTTCTTCAGAATAAACAGTAAGAACAACTGTTGACTTACTAAAATTCACAGAGATGTTCTTTTTTAACTCTTCCGCAGGAGTATCCAAATTGAATTTTTTCCTTGCTTCATCTATCACTTTGTCGCTTTTTAAATCAGTCTCTAAAAGTTCCCTGGACTCAGTGCTGAAAGAATCTCCTACTTTAATCACAGCAGATGCACTATATAAAGGCTTTGTAAAAAGAGAAGTAACCAGACCCACAATAACTGCCAAAAAAACAAAGGAGAAAATAACCCACTTTCTTCTACAAAGAATCTTCAAGTATTGCCCTATGTTTAACTCCTCAGTCATCCCCATCTCCTTTCTAAATAACTTTTTACGCGTTCATATTACAATATCTCTTTTACAAACAGAACTTCTAATCTCATTTTCTGCAGTATTTCCTAAGCACTTTTTCATAAACTTCCTTAGTTTTCAAAGCATTTTTCTCCCAAGTTAACTCCTTCAAAACCTTTTCAGATGCGCGTTTCCCCATANCTTGAGCTTCCTGCGGGTTATTGATTAGAAATTCTATCGCCCTTATTAAACTTTCTAGATCTTGAGGTTNAACTAAGATTCCATTTTCACCGTCCTCTATCACATCTTCAATTCCTTCACCCCGACAAGCAATTACTGGTTTTCCAAAGGCCATTGCTTCGAGATAAACCACTCCAAACCCCTCTCTCCAGCTTGGAAGAGAGAAAATATCTGCTTTGCTCATATATTTCAATGCTTCTTCATGAGGCAACCTCCCCAAAAACTTTACCTGCTTTTCTAGCTGCAGCTTTTTTGTCAGCTTTTTGAGATTCCTCTCCTCCGGTCCACTTCCGACTATCAGATAGTTCAACTTCTTACCTTTCCTCTTTAATTCGAAAACTGCTAGTAAATTTAAATCCACCCCTTTACTCTTTACCAAATTTGAAACACTTAGAATTGTTGGCTCTTTACCATTAAAACCGGATCTCGGTCTTATTCCTTCAATTTTCCCCAATGAAACTCCGTTATTTACAACGGTTAATTTGTTAGAAAGCCCAAACTCAGATTGAGCAAGCTGCTTTAGTTTCGAACTAACCAGAGTAATCTCATCTGCACCTTCAAAAACCTTTTCTAAAGCCTTTTTGCACCCTAAATTCTTATGAATCGTCACTAATAAATCTTGCCCGTGAACCGTTACCACAAGTGGAACTTCATACTTCTTTTTAATCATCAGTGCAGCAAAGCCATCTGGAAGAGCAGTATGAGCATGAATTAACTCAAACTTGAACTCACTATAAATCTCCTCGACGACCTTTTTAATACCTTCAAACATCCGATAACCCGAAGACTCAAAAAATAAACCTTTAGGAAAAGCAAGGTACCTAGGCCTATGGACCTTGATACCTTCCCAAAACTCTGCCTTCGGTAACTCTGAATATGCTTTCCACTTTCTATTGACTAAATTTAAAGGAAATGGAGAGAAAGGAACGGGAGAAACAACCTGAATCTCTACTCTTTCCCCAGAGAGCGCTTTAACCTGTTCATGGACGAAAATACCATAAGCTTCATTAAGAGAAGAAGGATACATGTGAGAAATAATCAATGCTTTCATGCTTTTACCTCTTTATTCCTTCTCCAATAGTTTAAAAACGCAAGCGCAAAAGCAAAATAAAACCAGTGTGGCTTAAAAGAAAGGATAGTGCTTGAGCTCATCGCAGCGAAGAAAAACGAAACTAAACCTATGAGCAAAGCTTCGCAGAAGATTCTCTGCTCCCTTTCCAAACTCAAAAAAGACTTATAAAGTGCCCATAATAAGCTTAGGTAGAAAAGAATGTAACCTACAAAAATTAGGATTCCATAATTAGTAAATATCTCCAGCCACCAATTATGAAGCTTAACTACACCGTAAGTATTGTATGTTTGAAAATGGCTCAAGTAGTACTCGCTGTTGCCAGCCCCTACTCCAAAACCATACGAATTTTTGAAAAAGATAACTGCATTTTTCAAAAGGCTAATTCTTATATCTACAGAAAAAGTCGAAGGATCCTTCGAAGTTAAATCGTATATTATGCTTTCATACTGGCCACGAACAGCCTCAACGAAATATTTTGCCTTACCAGGGGCGAAACTAATAAATAAGATTACGATTAGCAAAGATATAACCGCTATATTTAACTTTGCTTTTTTTTCAAGTAAAAAAAAGTACCAAAGAATCAAACCAACTAAAAAAGCAAAAAGATTAGCTCGTGAACGAGTAGAAAATAATAAAAAAACCCCTGCAAAAAAAGCTAATCCCCCTATAAGTCTAGTTAAAATCTCTCGCTTATATCGAATTAGGGTAAGAAAAAAAGGTAAACTTAAAACAAGATAGGTTGCAAAGTCATTGGGGTTATAGAAGAAAGTTGTAGGTAGAAAAGCAAGTTTGGGATGGGTTGTGGAAGCCAACTTTGACACGCTAAGATGCTGACCCGTAAACACTTCAAAAAAAGCAATGGGAATAAAAATCGCAAATACCATAAGCCACAAAAAATAAAGTTTTTTGAGCAAATTAAGCTCACTTAAATAAAAAATTATGAAAAAAACCATCGAAATATTAACAAACAAGAAAACAACTTCACGCAAAGCAGCACTTTTATCAACAGCCCAAACAAGCGATAAAACAGCGTATAAAAACCAAAGTAAAAGAAAATTTAAAAAATTCTTCACCTTTAAATGTTCAACCCCTATGCTGCCCTTTTTCAATAAGAAATTCACAATGAACAACAACCACAGGATGATTAATAAAATCCTGTAAGGAAACAAATGAAAAGGCCCAACACTTACGCTTAAAAAAGCAGGGCCTAAAAAACCAGCTATGATTGCGAGATAAAGAAATATAATCTGGAGCGAAAGGAAAATCCGCTCTCTGCTCGGGGAAAAGAGGAGCAGACTTAATATCGAGAAAGAACTGACCAAAATAAGAAAAAGAATGGTGGAAAGCTTCTCAGAAAATAAAAATAGACCTACTAAAGCTGAAACTATTAAAGTTAAAACTATGCCGACAATTAAAATCTTCAAATTGCCATTTAAAGACATTTCTCTTTTCAATCTTATCGCCTTTCTAATTTTACAATCTTCATTTTTTTTCTACTAACTGCTCAAGGATTTGGGAAAATTTTTTTGCCATTTCAGAGTGAGAATATTTCTCAACCTCTTCTTTAATACCTCTGTACGAAACCTCTCTTTTTCTCTTATACTCCTTGTAAAATTCAACTAGTTCTTTCTTAAGAGCAAAAATATCTGGAGCATGTGTCCCGGCTCTCGTTCTCTCCAAAAGTTCACTGAGCATATTTTCCCTTCCTCCAACCGCCAGTATAGGACGTTGAGCAGCTAGATATTCAAAAATCTTTCCGGTGTAAATACCTGCTTCTCTTGGATCCAGCCAATTTAAAAGAAGTAGAACTTGAGATTCTCTTTGTTTTTGAAGCGCCACTTCTCGAGGAACTATTCCAAACTGCTTTACCACACCTTCTAAATTGAACTTCTCTATTGACTGCTGGAGCCAAAGTCTCTCTTGCCCAAAAAATCTAACTTCTACATCTTTCGAATCCAATATTCCTTCATCAATTAACTCCTCCAAAGCTCTAAATAGAAGCTCCGGATCCTGCTTTCCCTCATATATCTGACCAGTATAAGTTATGGTGAACTTCTCCGTTAAGGGAACCTTCCAAATCTCATCAGGGTCAAAGCCATTTGTTACCACAAAAACTGGTTTTACCTTGTGTAGAGCTTTCAGCTTTTCAGCTAAAGGTGAAGAGACAGTAACCAAAGCATCGGCAAAAGAAAGTGTCTTCACCTCCAGCCTTCTTTCAAATAACTTCCTTAGAAACCCATAGGGATAATAATGACCCTGCGTCCAAAGGTCACGCATGTCAGCAACCCAGACAAGATTGCGCTCCTTCTTTAAAGCTTTGGCAATTAAATGTGCTGTTACAGGTCCGGAGCTGCTTATGAGAGCATCAAATCTGCTCTTCTGAAGAAGTTCTTTCCCTTCTTCAACTGCATATTTATACCAATATTTCTGCTCATCAGGATAGGCAAAAATACCTTTTAACTTAACTACCACTCTCTTCGTAAAGGAGAATTTTCTCTCTCTAATCTCCAATGGTATGCCAATTTGCTCTTGAAATCCTTTGTCAGGCTGTAGGCCAAGTCTTTTTTTGAAAACTGCACTCACATCGCCAGGATACTGGGTCTGAACAACCTTAAACCTCCTATCCGGTTCCCCAGGCAATCTAGCGGTAAGAACGACAACTTCCCACCCAAAGTGCGGGAGATACTTCGCTAAGCCCTTCAAACGAATTGAAGCAACCCCTGCTCGAGGGGGAAAATAATAAGTAACAATTAAAACTCGTTTTAAACTCATAGAATCTCAGAAAAGTTATTTTTTAGTTTATAAATTAAATACTTTTTTCCACACAGCAAAGTCAATAAACCTCCAGACATCAGTAACATCTTCCCGCAACTCAACATCAAAAAGCCTGTTCCAATCTTCCTTTAATTTATTAACGTTTAAAAATGAGTCTAAATCGGAAGTGATATAGCTTAGAAGCTCTTCCTTAATCTCCTTCAGCCAAAATTGTTCAGGAGTAGCGAAACCGATCTTATCCCTCCTATGCCTTATCGGGTCCGGAACTATACCCCTAGTTGCTTCTCTCAAAAGAAATTTGCTCCAACCATTGTGAATTTTATAAACAGCTGGTATCTGAAAAACATATTCAATTAAGTCCTTGTCATCAGCAAAGGGTGTTCTGGACTCAATAGAAAATCTCATGGAATTTCTATCCTCAAATCTTAATAGTGATTTAAGATTTGACCTGGAAATAAAATCGTAAAGCATGCTATTTAAGGATGTATATTTTTGACTGTGCAACTTTTCGATTCTCCTCTTATTTTCATTCCAAAAATCCGGATTCAAATACCCTTTAATTTTATCCATCTTTTTAAAAAAACTTTTTATAAAAAAAGGAGTTGAATTCGAAAGTAAATATTTACCTAACGAGAAAAGTATAAATTTTTTACTAACTGGAGAGTTGCCCAGACTGTTAAATTCTCTCCAAAAATCAGCGTATTTCATTTTCCGCAGCATTTCTATAAAGAAAACCACGTAATAAGATACATACCCTGTAAAGAGTTCATCTCCTCCTTGCCCATCCAATAACACCTTCACTCCGTTTTCTTTAGCTAGCTTCATCACTCTATATTGAGCATATATACTCGTAGAAAGAAAAGGTATGTCTTGAACATAAGCAAGCTCTTCTAAATCTTGGAGAAGCTCCTTGGCAGAAGGAAATGTTCGATACCAAGAAGTTTTTGTGCTTTTTACCACCATCTCCGCCCACTTAGATTCATCCACTGTCCCAACGTTATAACTCGCAGTAAATAGCTTCTGCCTTTCTCCTACCTGAGCCAAATAGCTTTCCTCCAAAAGCTTGTTTATGACGCAAACAATGCTTGAACTATCAAGGCCACCGCTTAAACAAGAACCAACAGGCACATCTGAACGCAACCTCAAGCGGACAGCGTTAAAAATTAAATCTTTAACTTTCTCCACATACTCCTTCAGCTTCTCTTCTCTGAAGCTCTCCCATTCTTCAAAAAACTCTAGTTCGTAATATTTCCACTTTTTAAACTCATTGTTTGAAAGATTGTGGTGAAAGGCAAAAGAAGGAGGAAGCTCAAATATATTTTTAAAAAAGCTTTCCTCCTCCCTCTCCAACCACTTAAAAACAAAATAGTCGAATACAACCCCGGCGTTGACCTCTCTTTTCACAAAGGGTATTTTCAATAGGGATTTTATCTCGGAAGCAAATGCAAAGCTCTTTGAGTCCAAGTAATAATAAAAAGGTTTCACCCCAAACCGATCTCGGGAACCAAAAAGAATATTCTTCCTCCCATCGTAAATTACAAACGACCACATACCGTTGAGTCTCTTCAAACAGTTTTCTCCCCACGCCTCATAAGCAGCCAGCAAAACCTCTGTGTCCGTATTGGTCTTAAAAACATAGCCTAATCTCTTCAACTCCTCCTTTAATTCAATGTAGTTGTAGATCTCCCCATTGTGAATAATCCAAATGCTTTTATCATGATTGCACATTGGCTGGTGTCCCATCGGTGAGAGGTCTAATATTGACAGCCTTCTATGTCCTAAGAATAAATCAACTGATTGTTTAAACGTTTCCACTCTTTCTCCTTCCACCTTGCTTTCCGCACCGGTGAGAGAAAAAACTTCCGAAGTATGCGTGTTAATTCCCAGATACCCTTCATCATCTGGCCCGCGATGTTTTAAGGAATTGGTCATACTTACTATCCACTCAGGCTCAACTTTCCCATCCGAAATATAGATACCAGCAATTCCACACATAAATATCACCCACAATTAAAAAATGTAAATTGTTTCTTTCCACCGAGTTGCGCACATTAAACTCACATCAAAAAAAATCATTTCGCAACCCTCTTTATCACCTCAGCAATTCGATTTGAGGCTTCACCATCTAGTTTATAAAAATACTTCCTGATAAAGGAATCGTAGTCACTTTGAGAAGGAAAATCGCTATACTCGCCTCTCATAAACTTTTCAATTTTTTCTTTCACCTCTTGTGAACTGTAAGCACCTATCCCAACCTTCTCCAACGCATATGGAGCCTCGTCAGGACCACCTGTTAAGTTAATCACAAACACCTTTTTCCCCAAAGCTATAGCTTCGAACCCAACCGTTGAGGTGTGGAGAGCAACCAAATCAACCAACGATAAAAGCTCATATAGGTCAAACTTCCTTACTAAAATGGCTTTAACTCCCTTAACTTCCTTCAGCGCTTCAAAATATCCTTCCTCACGACCTTCACCGAGTGGGTGCAACTTTATTATTAGACCTACGTTCTCGTAAGGTGAAATAGCTTCTAAAAGGGATTTTAAGGTTTTGTAAAGAAGTGTGTCTGAAAAACGCCTCTCGCTGTACTGAGCAGCAAAGAGAATCAAAACATCGTCTTTACTGACTGAAATATCTTTATCTTTTAAAAGCTTAGCTAAAGTTTCTTCCCGATTGGGATATTTTCTCTTCAAGGGCTCATCTAATCTAGGGTCTCCTGTAACCTCAATTTTTCTTTCTTCAGTACCATGTTTAACCAAAATGTTCTTATAAGCTTCCCCAAAGACGCAAAACTTTGAATAGGGAAATCGAGACCATAAGGGAGTATCGTGAATTATTCCATGCTGCACATTCACAGTAGAAATATTTAATCTTTCTGCTAGTAATCCCAGCGATTCAATGCGAAAATTTCTCTCATCTAAAACCAGCGCCGTAGAGGGAGAAATTGCTTTTAAAACTCGCAAGTGAGAATCTATAACAGCGGGTGCTTTCAGCGAAATAAACATACATAACTCTTTCTCCAGCCTTCTTTTAAACTCTTCCAGACCTACTCGAGAAAGAAAATCATTAACAGCTTTCCTGTATTTTCCCCTCACAAATCGCTGAAAAAAGTATAAAATTATCTTACTTAAAGGTCTTATGCAGTAATAATCTTTAAAGGTAAAGTAAAAATCGCAGTTGTCACAGTTTTCCAACTCCCTTTCAGCAGTCAAATCAACGACTGCTATCTTAAAGCCAGATTCCCTTAAGCGTTTTAAAGTTTTGCGAACAATTTTCTCATGTACTCTTGCGCTGGGATAAAAAGCAACCACTTTATCGCTTGGATTTCTTTTTCTATTTTCCCTTCTTACTCTTTTTTTAAAGAAATGGGTCAGATAAAAATTGAAATTTTCAAATATTATTTGAAAAAAGGAGTTGAAAAATCTTGCTAGACTTTTAAAGCGCTTTGCAATCGATTCCCCCCTGCTCACTTGAGAAATGGAAATACCTATTTTTAGAGCAATTTTTGTAAATATAATCGACTGCAACTCTTTTAAACTCACTAAATAGACTCGCGAACCTGAAGGTAAACTTTCCAAAATGCTTTTTGCTTCCTCTTCCGACCTCAGCAAATGGTAAAAAAAGCTTGAAGAGAGAAACCTTTGAGCAAGTTTTAATAAATCAACCCCCCTGTAGTATGCATCCTCTTCCCGGCAGATAGCCTCCACAAACTCCTTGGATAGTGAATACGCTCTTTTTTCAATCTCTTTTAACTTGCCTTCAACAGAAATGGTGGTGGTAAATCCAGTAAACTTAAACTTTTCTTTAAACTTCTTCTCATCGCGAATATCAAAAAAATAAATCCCTTGGGAATTCTCATAATATCTCTCCACAACGTCCCAGTCTGGGTTTTCGCCAACTATTAAAAACTTATTATCTATCTCCATCCTCCTCTATAATATCCTGAGCCTGAATCGTAGACTTCCTGATAAAAACCTTAGCAAACAATTTATCCTGAATCTTTTTCGTTAGAGTCTTTATCTCTCCCATTTTAATGACCCCACTCAAAACAACTAAGACCAGATAGAAAAGGAATATCGCAAATTTCACAAAAAGACTGAGAAATATATTAGATAAATTCATAATCAAGAGATTGACAAAAATAACTCCTCCTAATAGAAAAGCTAAAACTAGCAAACTCCTTTTTTCATACGGTATGGGAAAGATTTTCGAAGAAAGATAGAAGGTAGCACTCAACATCCAAAAAAAGGAAAAGAGTGTGGTATAAGCTGCCGCAATCATACCGTATTTTGGTATAAATATGAGATTCAGAACCACATTGAGAGCAGCTGAACTTCCCGTTATCAACGGAATCACCTGAGTTCTTTTAGCATAAAAAATTCCTGTTCCTACCAGAGTATATATACTTTGAAAAATATATCCTGCAATCACAGCCGGAATTATTATCATCGCCTTGTAGTAGCGTTCTGTTGCCATGATCAATATGACCTCTTTAGAAAAAAGAATCATTACAACCCCAAGAGTAACTATGGCAGTAGCAGCCAGAGTGGTCATCTTGGAAACTATTCTTCTGCCTTCTTTTTCAGATTTTACAATCTGATAATAAAAGGGAGTCCAAGCAAGAGAAATCGAACTGGAGAGGACGTTCATCACCATGCCAAAGTTATATCCCAAGGAGTAAATCCCCACCACTGATAAGGTGGTAAACCGCTCCAGAATATATCTATCAGCAAATGTCAGAATCCAGCCAGATATCTGATGGGGAACTAAAGGCAAGCCAAACTTCAGTGAATCTCTTAATTTGCGAATATCTATTTTGTAAAGGTAATCCTTTAATAAATAGAGGGAAAGAAGAAAGAAAACCAGAGTCGCATACATCCTTCCTCTTATGCTGCCAAGCGCTCCTTCTCTCAACGCAACAACGAAATAGATTATAAAAGATGTAGAGAGTAAAAAATTTGCCACCTGAAAAGTGGAATAATTCAAAGGTTTATGTTCAACCCTATAAATCTGAACGAGGATAGTTGCAGGAATCATCAAAAAAACCGTAAATAAGCCAAGCTTAATATATGGGTCAAAAGCCATTTCGGTAGATTTAAAAATTGAACTGAATACTTCCTTTCCATATAAAAGGAGAAAGGTCAAAAATAGAGCATTGACTACCGGGAGAAAGGTCAAAATATTTGTGACTATCGCCTTAAAGGAATCGCTCTTTTTCTTGTCATAGTCAAAGTAAAAACGAGCCACGGCACTATCCTGGCCAAATAAGAAAAATAGGGAAAAAATAGAAATAACCATATTCACTATGGAGAGAATGCCGTAATCTTTCGGAGTCAAAAAGCGGGTGTAAATAGGAATGAGAAAAAAGCCAATCGCTTTGGGAAGAATTCTTCCTAATCCATAAATTAAAGAATCCTTAACTAACCTTTTGAAATGCTCAAACAAAAATCAGTCCCCCAACAACTTGAAATTTTAGAAGATTACATGAGAACAGCTAAGACACATCCTTCAAAATCATATCCCAAGTAAGAATTTCATCCTCGCAGATATCCCTTTTTGCCTTTGAGCCGATGACATCATTCCAAAAAACTGGAGAAATTCCTGTTCCAGGACGCTTCACTGTAATCATATCTGCCTTTATTTCCTCACCAGCTTTTATATTTCTGGAAGCTACAATACTCCTTCTCGCGTATCTTCTCGAATCCTCTTCTACATCGACAACTTTTTTGTGCTCCTCCCCATATATTTTCAACAGCTCTTCTATTCTTGAAACCAATTTCTTCACATCGGAAGCATCCATAGCATGATAATGATCATTGCCAGGTAAAGACTTATCCAGAGTAAAATGCTTTTCAATTATATTTGCCCCGAGGAGAAAGGCAGTCACAAGCACATCGAGCTCCCCCTCCGGTGGAATATGATCCGAAAATCCAATCACGTAATCTTTGAAAACTCGATTCATGTGTCTAATCATCCCCAGATTTGCCTTTTCTCTCTTGGCAGGATAGGAAAGAATGCAGTGTAAAAGAGCAATTTGATTATTGCCCTCTTCTTCAATCCACTCCACGGCTTGCCAAATCTCAGAGATGGATGAAGCTCCTGTTGAAAGAATTATGGGTTTTCCTCTTCTAGCTACCGATTTTATCAAGGGCTTGTTGGTAATATCCGCCGAGGCGATTTTATAAGCTGCAACTATGTCGTAAAGTGCTTCTACAGCTTCTAAATCGAAAGGGGAACTCAAAAAATCAACTTTATATTTTCTACACTCCTCTGCGAGCTCCTTATACTCATCATAATCAAGTTTGTCGTACTTTTTGAACAATTCGAACTGTGTTTTAGTAGATTCTTGAGAGAGATCCCAGTATGCAGGGCTATTCTTGGAAGCAAGCTTTTCCGCTTTATACGTCTGGAATTTTACTGCGTCAACACCTGCAAGTGCAGCCTCACGTATCATCAATTTAGCAGCTTCAAGCAAGGAAATACCCTCTTTAGATGCGATGTCGTAATAATTAACCCCTACTTCCGCCACCAGATAAAAATCTTTACTTTCTTTTCTTATTCTTTTTTCCCCAATAACTACTTCTCCACACATACTAACCCCCATTTACTCGCTCGAAATGT
>Ga0180901_1207_pt1 | contig 13106 bp, 15 predicted proteins | sample Deesub1362A_J573_FD_124299 | JGI IMG/M metagenome (GOLD analysis project Ga0180901, IMG submission 124299) | Unclassified bacterium JdFR-66
GCAACTTGCACAGTATAAAGTCCCGTTTCAACCGCCCGCATCCTCGTAATTTCAAAATGCTGAGGGGGTAAAATTGTGCCATCAAACCAGGCATCATTAGTGATAAAGATAAGCGCTTCCCCTCCTTTAAAAGCTCCTTTCCGAGCAAGAAAAGGGTTGCCAGATTCAAAACAAATTCCCACCCCTAAGAGACTTTTCTCACTTTTAAGAAGCCTGAAGGAACCGCTGGAGAGATCTCTATATCCTATATATTCATAAGGCAGCCAGCTTAGAAAAGGCCTTAAAGGCAGGTATTCTCCAAAAGGAACTAAGTTAACTTTATCATACCTCTGTGTAGATCGAGGAGTAATCAAAAATACGGAATTAAAAACTTTCCCGCTCTCCTCATAATAAGCTCCCACCAGAAAACTTACCTTCCCTTCTTTAGCTAAACCTTTAAGGAGTTTAAAAAAATTCTCATTTTCCTTATACGAATCAGGATAAGCCGTTTCTGGAAGTATAATCAGTTCGCCTTTTTGAAAATCCTTTGGTAGAAGCAAAATAGTCTTTTCAACAACACTATCCCACTTCGAACTATCCAGCTTTTCTTCCTGAGAAATGTTAGGTTGAATGAGAGTAACTCTCTGTTCCTTAAGAAGTTTATCCGAAAACTTTCCTTTAAGAGAAGGAAAGGCTAATGCAAAAATTACCAAAAGGAGGAAGGAAGTGGTTAACCACTTATAATTCATATATTTCTTCTTCCCCAGTGTTAAATAATAAACTGAAATTGAAACTCCAAAAATCAAAAAGCTAACCCCAAACACTCCTATATAACTTGCTAGTTTTCCCAAGTAAGTTCCTCCCTGAGTGTATCCTAAAACTCCCCAAGAAAAACCCCAAGGGCCAAGCGATTTTAAAACTTCAATGCCCGCCCAGAGAAAAGCGCAATGGAATGGATTCTTAAATTTCTTAAATAGAAAGCCAAAAAAAACCCAGAAAAAACTCTGGGTGAGAGAAAGTAAGAACCAAGGAAAATATCCGTATGGCAAAAGCCAGCTGAAGTGAAAGAGAAAAAAAGAAATTCCCGCTAGAAAAAATAAAAAAGGAGTATGTCTTTCCTCTACAAAATTAATTCCTAAAAAAAGAGTCAAGAGAGAAAAGAATGGAAGAAAGGGGATTGAAAAAGGGGCAAAGGAAAAATTTAAAAGAATACCGGAAAAGATGGAAAGAAAAACAGCTTCACCCCAAATTAACCCCTTTGAAGACATCCTTTTAGATTTCACCTTTCCTCAATTACCTTAAAGTTATCCACAGTTTCCACAAGATAGAGATGAAATGCTGTTAATAACTCATACGGAGGTTAGGATAAGGGGAGGCGTTTATAGGCAAAAAATTGCCCGCTTTTATCTGGGGAATTGCTGCTGCTCCCACCATCGCTGCATTATCCGTACATAAACTAGTTGGAGGAAGATAAATGTCCACATTTTCAATTGAAGAAACTTCTTTTAACTTTTCTCTCAATCTAGAATTGGCAGCCACACCTCCACTCACCACTAGTCTCTTCATGTCTTTCTCCCTTAACGCCTTAAGAGACTTGCTCACCAGAACATCCACCACAGCTTCTTGGAAAGAAGCAAGCAAGTCTGGAATATTTATCCTTTCTCTTCCTTCTCTCTTCACATAATTTATAACTGCTGTTTTTAAACCACTAAAAGAAAAGTCGTAACCTTCTTCAAGCATCGCCCTAGGAAAGGAAATCGCTTTTGGGTTTCCTTTTCTAGCCAGCTTATCAATGACAGGGCCTCCTGGATAAGAAAGGTTAAGAAACTTCGCCACCTTATCAAAAGCTTCACCGGCAGCGTCATCCAGAGTTCTCCCCATAAGCTTAATCTCTCTCTCCCCCTTTACCTCCAAGAGAGAAGTATGTCCCCCAGAAACTACCAGAGCTAGAAAGGGGAATTCAATATTTTTTTCCAAAAATATTGCCCAAACATGAGCAACGAGATGATTCACGCCCACCACTGGAAGAGAAAGAGAATAACCAAGGGCTTGAGTAAAAGAAACTCCTACCAAAAGGGCTCCAATTAAACCAGGACCTAAAGTCACAGCAAGGTAACTTAAATCATTAAATCCAATTCCCGCTTTATCGATTGCCTCTTTAGCTACAGAATCGATTAATTCTACATGCTTTCTCGACGCAATTTCGGGCACAACCCCTCCGAACCTCTCATGCCACTTTATTTGAGAGGCAACAACATTTGAAAGCACGGTGTAATTTATATTTACAACAGAAGCAGCCGTTTCATCACAAGATGTTTCCACAGCCAAAATTAATCTTTTCAAGAAGCACTCCTCAGATTCTCTGTAAAAATTTCCAAAACCTTCAGAGCTGAACCCCTTGCCTTTCTTGCCTCATCAACATCTGGCTCCCCACCTACTAGCTCCCTGATAAAGGAAAAATTTTTTAGCCAACGGTATTTTTCCAAAAAAAGAACTTCCTCATAAATCTTTTTCCTTAAGTTATCCGGAAGGAAAAAGCACATCTCAATTAAGGAATACTCATTAACAAAAAATGTGTCATCCCTCTGATAAAAAGCTTTTAAAATCTTTCTCACAGCTTCAAAAGATTTCAGACAAGATTCACCACACAAACCTTGACGTAAGAAAAGAAGGGAAGTTTGAGTATCTTCCCAAGCAGATTTAATTGCTTCCTTTTTCCTCTCTCTCATAAATAACCTTCCCCTCATTTAAAATCTGGTGAAAATCTGAATTTCCTGAATCGGAAAGAGCTTTAAATTCCTGAGGAGTTAGATATAAAAGAGTAATAGCTTTTTTAGGCTGCAGGTTTTCTATTAACTCCTGAGCTCTCTCCCAAAACTTTTTTCTAGACTCCCCTACAACTAACAGAGCTATCTCTGAATTTTTACTCATTTTACCTCGCACTAAATCTTTAAACAAAACAATCTTCTCCGGAGCAAGGAGAGAAATTTGGGAAACTACTCTTTCTAACTCCTCCTCTAAGGAAACCTTTCTTTTTACCTTCAAAAAAATTACTTTGAGTTCAGCCAAGAGAAAAAAAATTATTATTCAAACAATAGTAAGAGTGATTCTCCTTCTTTTTTTCCGTAACCAAACCAATTTCCTCTAAGTTCTTAAGCTCTCTACGAATAGCGGTATATGGTACCCCTGTTATGTTCTCTATTTCGCGAGGATAATACTCCCTCTTGCCCTGAAAAAGAAAAAACTCCAAAATTTTAACTCTATTGGAAGAAGTGAAAAGCTTTTTCAGAAAATTTCGCTTGTTTTCCACAAAAATAATTGCTAACACAATTTGTGCAAATAATCAACTACACTTCCCCTAGATAGGCTTTACGTATCTCATCGCTTTTGATGAGTTCCTCAGCAGGTCCTGACATTACTATTCTGCCATTCTGCAGAACATATCCTCTGTCGGCAATAGACAGAGCAGCATGAGCATTCTGTTCCACCATAAAAATAGTCACTCCCTGTTTATTTATCTCCTTAATAATCTCGAAAGATTGATCAACCAAAGCTGGAGCAAGCCCCATGGAGGGCTCGTCCATAATGACTAGTTCAGGACGAGACATTAAAGCTCTACCAAAAGCGACCATCTGCTGCTCGCCGCCGGAAAGAGTTCCTGCTAATTGACTCAACCTTTCTTTAAGTTTAGGAAATATTTCCAAAACTCTTTCCAAATCTTCTTTTATCCCCACTCCATCTTCTCGCGTATATGCACCCATCTCCAAGTTTTCCAAGACTGTTAAGCGAGGGAACAACCTTCTATTTTCGGGAACTGTTGCTAACCCCATCTTTATCCTTTCAGGTGTACTCACATCATTAACCACTCTGCCTTTAAAAACAACCTTGCCTCTCGTAGGTTTTACTATCCCCAAGATTGTTTTCATGGTTGTTGACTTCCCAGAAGCATTTCCTCCTAAAAGACAGACAATTTCTCCCTTCTTAACTTCAATATCGATGAACTTTAAAACTTCAATTCGACCGTAATGAGTTTGAACTTTCTCCAGCTTAAGCAATTTTTGCTCCTTTTTTCCCTAAGTATGCTTCTATAACCAAAGGATTTTGAGCAACCTCTCTAGGAGGTCCCTCCGCAATCTTTTCCCCATGATCCATCGCCACAACTCTATCAGAAGCACCCATAACCACCTTCATATCGTGCTCAATTAAAACGATGGTATAACCCTTGTCCCTGAGCATTTTAATTTGCTCCATTAGTTCCTTCGACTCAGCAGGATTCATCCCCGCTGCTGGCTCATCAAGAAGCAAAAGCTTCGGCCTTGAAGCCAGCGCTCGGCAAATCTCCAGTCTTCTACGGTTTGCATAAGAAAGACTGCTTGCTGGATGGTAGATTCTTAACCCCGTAAGCCTTGTGCCAAAAAAGGAGAGAATCTCCAGTGCTTCCTCTCGTGCTTTCTTTTCCTCCCCAATCATGCTGGGAAACCGGCAAATCGAAGCAATAAGAGAACTTCTCAAATGAACATGCATCCCCACTAAAACATTATCCATAACGCTCATATTGGCAAAAATTCTGAGCATCTGATAAGTGCGCGCAATGCCTCTCCGAGAAATTTCATCAGGCCTTAAACCAACGAGACTTTCTCCACTAAGAAGTATTTCTCCAGAGTCTGGATGGTAAATTCCTGTTACCAAATTAAAGAAGGTTGTTTTACCCGAACCGTTTGGTCCAATTATAGATACTATCTCTCCCTCCTCTACATAGAAGTTGAAATCCTTTACCGCTGCCAAACCACCAAAGTACTTAGTTAAATTCCTTGTTTCTAAAAGGGGCATTAATCCACCTCCAAATCACTTTTTCCCTCTTCTAAATCGAATACGGATTCTCTCTGCTCTTCCAGTATCTGAGGGTCAGTCTCATGAACTTCCCTTCTCCAAACAATATCCGGGATTAACCCCTCCGGTCTATATATCATCATAATCACAATAATCAAGCCAAAGAGTAACATTCGATAGCGATCAAAGTTTATAAAGAAATTCTGAACTATTAGGGGGAGGGAAGCTATAGCTTCGGCTCCAAAAAAAGCAGGAATCCAAACCCGAAAAGCATGTCTTATTAACTCTGGAAGCGAGTCGAGAGCCACTGCGCCAGCAATTGCTCCAGCAATACTTCCCATCCCACCCAACACAACCATACAAACAACTACTACTGACTGCATAAACACAAAGTACTGAGGATTGACAAACTTTTGAAGAGAAGCGAAAACGCAGCCTGCCCAGCCAGCAAAAAGTGAGCTCAGCATAAAGGAGAAGAGCTTAACCTGGGAAATATTTATACCTGAGCACTCTGCAGCAATTTCATCCTCTCTTAATGCGTTCCAAATTCGACCAAATCTTGAATTTTTTAAATTTCTTATAGCGATAACAGAAAGAACTATCAGCAGAAGCGTAAGGTAGTAATATTTCAAATTTGAATCGATTTTAAAACCTAAAATGACAGGGTCGTAAATACCTGGTATACCTCCTGGACCATTAGTCACATATTCCCAATTGTTAGCGGTAAGTCTCACTATTTCGCCGAAGGCTAGAGTAACAATAGCTAAATAATCTCCCCTTAACTTAAGAGTAGGAATGCCGATTAAAATCCCAAAAAGCATGGCCATAAAACCACTAAAAAGAAAGAGGAACCAGAAAGGAAGGTGAAAACCAAATCGAGGTGAAGCGAAAATTGCGGTGGTATACGCGCCAACTGCAAAAAATGCAATATACCCTAAATGAAGCAGGCCTGTCTCTCCCATGATGAGATTTAAACCTAAAGCCAAAACCACATAAATACCCACTCTCACCCCCAAACGGACCCAAACGCTTCCCATTAAGCCAAAAACATTAAGCAGAGGAAAGAGAAGGGCAATCAAAAACACTAGCCCAATCCAAATAGGCAAAGGTACTTTCCAGAAAATATCAGATAAAAACTTTTTAATGCTTCTCATACTTTTTCTGGCAACCTCTCTCCCATTATTCCCGAAGGTCTAAAGATTAGAACTATCATTAACACAAAAAATGTTATAACATCCCTCCAGTCAGAACCGATCTGAAACTCAGGATTGAAGTAAAATAACACAAATGTAATTAAGAGGAGAATGTTAGCAGTGCTAATAAGTACTGCCTGGCGCGCGTGTCTTCTCAAGTCTGCATCGCGCCGCTCTTTCCTCAAGTAATAAATTCCCGTTACTAACCCTCCATAATAAATCTTCTTTAACCTGTTTATCTTTTTTTTCGCTTCGCCCCCGTCAAATGACGACTTAAGAAGAATTTCCCGCTCTAACCTTAAAGGAATTCTCAAATATTGATGGAATAAGCCAACTAAAAGAAAGATTAACACAAAATAAGCTAACGCTCCCAAGGGAAGACCAATACCGTAATTCTCCACCATTCCCAAAATCAAGGAGCCGATAACCGCCCCTGTCATGTTCCCGATTCCACCGAGAACTGCTGCTGTAAAAGCTTTAATTCCATAGAGGAATCCAGTGTCCCATTTTAACGTCCCGTAATACATCCCCACCAGTATTCCCGCAATTGCTGCTAAAGCAGAGCCTATAATAAAGGTGAGAGCAATTGTTTTGTTAGTATCAATTCCCATCATCTCAGCGGCTTCTCTATCTTGAGAAGTAGCCCGCATGGCTTTTCCCAGCTTCGCTTTCTTGATAAAAAGAGAGAGGGCAAGCATTAAAAAGAGAGATAAAAAGATGATTACGAGAGCTAAGTATCTTACCTTTGCCCCAAAGATAACAACCTGTCCGCTCAAGACTGCTGCTTGTGGCATCTCTACAGGACTTACTCCCCAAATCAACATAATGGCATTTTGAAGAAAGATAGAAACACCTATAGCTGTTAAAAGAGGAGCTATTCGAGACATCCGCCTTAAAGGCCTATAGGCTACTCTTTCTATTGCCCAACCTAAAAAAGAGGTGAGAATAATAGAAATAATAAAAGCTAAAACAACGTAAATTATTTTAAGGTAAAGAGGTGTTCCGTCGTTAATTCCCACCCATAAAAGAAAAGTGGCTCCCAAATAACCACCAATAGTAAAAACTTCGCCATGAGCAAAGTTAATTAGCTCAAGGACACCATAGACCATTGTGTAGCCTAGGGAGATGAGAGCATATATCATCCCCACCGTGAGACCACTAAATGTTAATCTGACAAAACTTTCCAAATCCATAATCCTACCAGGAAATAATAGCTAAAAACAAAAAAGGGGGCAACTTTCAAAGTTGCCCCCTTGCAACTTCAAAGGCTTACTTCTCATAAGGAACCCAGGCGCCATTCTTAGCAATAAACCGAGGTATAACTGCTGTTCCTACCTTTCCTTTTACAGTTATATCGCCTTTCTCGTCAAAACCGAAAGTTCCCATTACACCAGTGTACTCGACCTCATGAAGAGCTTCGATAATCTTCTCTCCATCCAAACTACCTGCTTTTTTGATTGCTTCAACCAGAATACCTAAGGCATCATAATTATTTTCAGAATAAGGCCCGGGATCTTTTCCAGTAGCCTCCTTATACTTTTTCTTAAATTCCTCAAAGCCAGGCATTTCCTCCTGAGAAAGAGAACCAAAAGTGCACATTGCGCCTTCCATATTCTCAGCGGAGCCTGCCTCTTTAAATATCTCTTCAGACTTAATACCGTCACCACCCATGAAAGCTACATCTTTAAGTCCAGCTTCTACCATCTGCTTGCGCAGAAGTCCTGCCTCACGATGATAACCGGTAAATATAACTGCATCTGCTCCAAATGTCTTTATATTGTTAACTTGGGCAGAAAAGTCTGTGTCTCCCTCCTGACAATGCTGTCTATTTGTTTCTACACCTGCTTCTTTCAAAGTTTTCTCTACTTCGTCCGCCAAGCCCACGGCATAGTCTCCTTTGTCATCCATCACTACAACCTTCTTATATCCAAGTTCAATAGCCCATTCAGCAATCGCTTTCCCTTGTAAATCATCACGCAGACAAGTACGGAAGAAGTTCTTATGACCACTCTCTGTAAGCTGAGGATTTGTAGCCGAGCCAGAAATCATGGGAATATTCGCCTTTGCATAAATCGGTATAGCTGCATTTGAATTTCCACTTGTCAAACAACCTATGACAGCTGTAGCTCCCATATCCACAGCTCTTTGAGCAACTACTGCAGCTTCGCCGGGTTCCCCCTTATCGTCCAGAATCTCCAGCTTAATTGTGTACTCAGTATTACCCACTGTGAAGGGACTGAAATCTTTCGCTGCTAGCTTACACGCCTCAGCTGCAGCATACCCGTAATCAGCCAGCCCCCCAGTAAGACTTGTCTGAACTACAATCAAAACTTCCTTCTTCTCTACCTTTGCTTCTTCTTTCGCCTTTTTAGCACATCCCACAAGTAAAGCTGTGACTAAAATAAGTGAGAGAAATAAAATTAAGCTTTTTCTCACCAAATAAAATCCCCCCTTTTTTAAAGATTTTTCCGGCACTTAATCACCTCCTTTCCTTTGACTTTTGCTAATTATACATTTAAATTAAGTGGTTTTTAAATATTTTTTTCTTTTAACAACAATGCCATAATGACTGCGTCTTCTATAGGATAGAGGTAATATTTCAACCTCTTCCCTACTTCTTTAAATCCTAATTTCTTATAAAGATTTCTCGCCGCTATATTTGACTCTCTAACCTCAAGAGTAATTAAGTTAACGCTGTTTTCTCTTGCTTTAAAAATAAGGCACTTGAGAAGCATCTCACCAAAACCTCTTCGACGGTATTTAGGATGAATAGCTAAAGTAGTAATGTGAGCTTCATCTAAAATTACTGAAAGACCTGCATAACCAATCACTTTCTCCCCTAATTCCAAAACAAAGTAACTTTTACTCTCACTTGTCATCTCCTCTAAAAAAATTCTCTTTGACCAAGGAGGACGAAATGAAACTCTCTCTATGGAAAGAACATCTGAAAGATCAGAAACTTTCATCTCTCTAATCTTCGTTTCTCTAAGTTGAAGTTTTCTTCTTGGAAAGTGCCTCTTCAGCATAGGACGGCCTTAAATAAAAAGGTTTTAAATTGGGCAGGGAAGTTCCTCCCCTTTTTAAAAATTTTTTCTCCCCTAGAGAAATTAATGCTTTACCCCAAGGAAGTATCTCCTCCCACACACTTTTTTCACCAGGAAAAAACTTTTTTGCTTCTCCGCAAAGCAAGTAATTATCCAACCCTTGCAAAATCTTTCTTAAATTCCCAGCGTTGCCTGCTGAAGGCGGAAAAAGTTCATCCCCATTTTTTCCTTCATAAATAGCAAAGTATACTTCACCTCTCTTAGCATCTAAGACAGGGACTATATACTCCCTTTTTCCTAAAAAAACTTCCGAAATAGCTTTTAGAGTACTTATCCCCACTACTGGAAGACCTAGAGAAAGAGAAATTCCTTTGGCTATAGAAACTCCTATCCTCATCCCCGTATAAGACCCAGGTCCTAAACCGACAACTATTAAATCAATTCTTGAAATGCCGAGAGAGTGTTTTCTCAAAAGATCATCCACTGTGAGAAGAAGATTTTCCTGATGCGCCCGTGGAAGATATCGAAAAACTTGGCTAAAAAATTCTCCATTTTCGGAAAGTGCTACTAAGAGATAATCCGTTGAAGTGTCAAAAGCTAGGCTAATCATTTAAACTCTCCAATCTCTCTTTCCATTCGAGACCAAAATCAAAAATGATTTTCCGTTCCTTTTCTCTTTCTCCCCTTTCAAATTTTACCTTTAAACTTGAAGAGGGAAGCAACTTCTCGGCTTTCTCTCCCCATTCTAAAACAACAACCCCATCCTCATAAAAGAAATCACCCCCCATAGTTTCCCAAAATTCTTCGGCTGTTATTCGATACAAATCAAAATGGTAAAGCTTAATCCTTCCAGGATAGACGTTTAAAAGGACGAAGCTGGGACTTGTAACCTCTTCCTTCGCTTCTAATCCTTCCGCTAAACCTTTTACAAATACCGTTTTCCCGCTCCCAAGTTCACCGGAAAGAGAAATTACGTCACCTTCCTTCAATACAGTGGCTAACTTCTTCCCTAATTTTTTTGTCTCCTCTTCACCTACGGTTAAAATCTCGAGTCTCATGAAATTTCCCAACCCAGCTTTTCTAGCCCTGCCTTTATCAGCCTTTTAAGATAGGTCAATTCCTCTAATCGCATAAGGTAAGAGAGGAAAAGATAAAGGAAGAGCCCGATTATAGCTAAGAGCAGGAGAAAAAGAAAAGTTCCCCACTTGCCGGGAAAAAGTGCAAAGCGTTCCCTGAGAAGGGAAGCTCCGTAAAAAAGAAGCCCAATAACTATAGAGTTGAAAACTATTTTTGCCAGGGGTGAATAAAGTTTTTTTCCTCCAAGCGAACCCACTCTTTTCCCCATCAAATGAAAGAGAAGAAGAAAGGTAAATGTGTAAGCAACTGTGTGAGAAAGGCCTATTCCCCTCACCTCCATAAAGCTCACTAGAATAATGTTTAAAACACTCATCAGAAAAATACCTACTCCAATTACAAAAGTGGGTGTTTTTGCATCTTTTAAAGCGTAAAAAGACCTAGCTAGAAAGACGGTAAAGCCAAAGGAAAGTATTCCCAAAGCAAAAAGAGAGAGTACAGATGCTGTGTACAGGGTATCAGCATGGGTGAACCTTCCTCTTTCAAAAGCTACCTGAACCACCAGAGGGCTTAATGCCACAAGAAAAGCTGAGGCAGGAGCAGTAACAAAAGCAATAGCTTTTAACCCACGGGTGATAAAGTGACGAAACTTATCCATCTCCTTTAAGCTAAATGCCTCGCACAATCTAGGAAAAAGGGCAATAACGATAGAAGAAGTTAATATTCCATGCGGGAGTTGAAAAAATGCCCAAGAATAAACATAAGCGGAGATACCACCTCTGAACTGAGAAGCTAGATTATTTATAACGGTATTTCCAGCTTGACGCATTAAAACAAAAATCACAGTGGGAATTCCCAGAAGAAGAAATTTTTTTAAGTCCGGATGACGAAAGTTAAAATTGAAGTGGTAATTATATCCAATCTTTTTTAAATAAGGAATTTGGGCTATTGCCATTGACGCTACTCCAAAAGTTGTCCCTACCGCCAAAACAATGAGTGAAAGAGAAGAAGAAATAGTAAAAACTTTAACATATAAAAAGAGAGTGCCGATTACAATAAGGTTATTAAAGATGGGAGCGGCAGAGGGAGCAAAGAAATGCTTTTTAGAGTTTAAAATGCCAGTAAAAGAAGCACAAAATCCGTAAAAAACAATCTGGATAATGAAAAAGCGAAAGAAAAACTGAGCTAGCTTCGTTTTCTCCGGAGACACTAAAAGCATTTGAATGCGCACAAATGGATAGGGAAAGAAGATGCCCAGCAGAGAAACGAAGAGAAGGACGAGAAAGACAAAGTTCATGATGAGACTGGCTACTTTCCAGCCATCCTCTTCCTTCCCCTGGCTTAAATAGTCCATAATTACCGGAATAAAGGCCGCTGTCAAAACTCCTCCCATTATTAACTCGTAAATCATATTGGGAAGGTTATTTGCCAGATTGTATGCATCTGCAATTACTGTTCGACCTAGCGCATAAGTAATAGCCAGCCACTTTAAAAAGCCTGTAAGACGGCTTAAAGTTGTAGTAAAAGCCATTAAAGTAGAAGCTCGGGCTACTGATGCTTCCTTTTTCTCTGTCATTGTTGGCATTCTATCCCAAGTTAAAAGTGAGGTCGAGGAGTTAAAATAGACTCATCTGGGAAGGTTTAGGCTTGGGTGGAGGTTCTTTCAATATCTTCTCCAGCATATCGAAGTCTTTCTCCAAAACGGGGAGAAGGTTTGCATTTCTTAAAATTGCAGCAGGATGATAAGTCAAGAAAAGATAATACTCTCCTGCCTCAATTTTCTTCCCTCTCTCACGGGAAATGGAAATATTTCTCTTTAAAAGAGTGCGGGCAGCATGGTTTCCCAAAGCACAAACTACTTTGGGCTTTATAGTTTCAATTTGCTTTTGAAGATAAGGAAAGCAAGTCTCCACCTCTAAGGGAAGTGGGTCCCGATTGTTTGGAGGACGACATTTAATTACGTTTGCGATGTAAACTTGAGAGCGAGTAAGGCCTATTCTTTCAATCATCTTATCAAGCAATTTCCCCGCCGGTCCCACAAAAGGCTCACCTTGCACATCTTCATAATAACCTGGAGCTTCTCCCACAAACATCAAATCTGCTTCAGCACTTCCTACACCAAAAACCACCTGTGTTCGACTTTTAAAAAGGGAACATTTCTGACAATTCTTTACCTCCTCTGCCAGCTCTTCTAAAGTCAACTCCCTCCACCCCCACAAGTATCACAGCTTGTTGCCGTACAACTTGAACAGACTGAACCCTGTGACTCTGAACCTGGAGTCGAAAACTTTGAGGGCACTTTTTTAACCTCCCCCCCACAGCGAGGGCACTTCACTTCTCTCTCCTTAAAGATGAGTTCCTCAAAACGATGTTTGCATTTTAAGCAGAGGAATTCAAATATGGGCACTTCTCACTCCTAAATAATCCATGTTGTTACCTCGTCCATCATCTTACGCCGAGGTTTCCTCTCCACCCTCCTAGGATATCCAATAGGAATAATGGCTACTGGTTTCCAGGAAGTGGGAAGTCTTAAAATATCTCTCACCTCTTCCTCATCAAACGAGCCTACCCAGCAAGCACCTAATCCTTCTCCATGCGCAGCTAAAAGTAGATTCTCTATAGCCGCTGCCGTATCTTGAAGCGCAAAGAGGTTTACTCCTCTCTCTCCATAGCCTGCAGCAGCTAAAGCAAGGTCTGCACAGACTACAATCACTACTGGAGCTTGAGAAACAAAATGTTGATTTAAAGCTGAACGTGCCAAGTCCTCTTTTTTCTCCTTATCTTTTACCACATAAAAACGCCACGTCTGCAGATTTCCCGCGGAAGGAGCTTGGCACGCAGCTGAGATAAGCCTTTTTATAGCTTCATCAGAGACATCCCTATCTTCAAAAGAACGAATACTCTGCCTCCTATAAATTGCTTCATACAAATCCATTTTACATCCCCTACCAAATTTTAGCTTTAATCCTTCAAAAAATGAAGGTTT
>Ga0180901_1208_pt1 | contig 13106 bp, 12 predicted proteins | sample Deesub1362A_J573_FD_124299 | JGI IMG/M metagenome (GOLD analysis project Ga0180901, IMG submission 124299) | Unclassified bacterium JdFR-66
TTAATACTAAGGTTTAACTTTGTAGATGTGCCAGGGGAAGTGAGTAATGACGAGCAGCTAATTTTGAGAGTTGAATATAAGGGTCTGACTTTTCTTTTTACAGGAGATGCGGGAAAGGAAGTCCAGCAGGAGCTTATGGGGAAAGAATGGATAAATTCTGATATTCTAAAAGTTCCTCACCATGGAAGCAGTGATTTTGACCCTAGATTTATTCACAAAGTTGCACCTTTTATTGGTATAATATCAGTCGGGAGAAACAATAAATATTCTCATCCAAACAGCAAAGTCCTGGCTGAGCTGCGGGGAGTAAGGGTTTTTAGGACAGATAGGGATGGAGATCTCCTCTTGGAAGGAAGAAAGAAAAAAATCAAAGTTGCCTGTTTTAAGTAGAAAACCTCTCTCAATTTATCAAGTTTTTCGAGCTCTGATTGTCTTTCGATGGGCTTCTCTAGGTTTGGTAGCTTTTATATATCTTAAAGGTGCTACCCCTCCCTACATCGACCTTTCCTATTTTTGGCCCATATTCATTTTTGCTGTTTTATACAATTTAATCATTACCATTTGGAGCAAAGAATTCTTAGATTTTCACGAAAAAAGCGCTTCCTTTGCTCTTTTTGATATGGGTTTTTCCTTTGCCTTTCTTACTTTGACAGGTACGTGGGGAAGTCCTTTTTTTGTCTATACTATGAGCAGTTTTTTAATTCTAGGTCTTTATGGAACTTTGAAAATCGGCATAATTGGAGCCACAATCTGGAGTTTGCTCTACTTCCTCTCCCTTCAAATAAATGGTTTTACCGTAGCGAGGATATCTTCTCTCCATGAAATTGATACCTTTTTTGCCCATTTTTTTGACTTTTTTGTTTTTTCAGGACTTTGGGCATATATGTGTGGTCTAATTTCACAACTTAACGAAGCGTATTTCAGTTTAAATGAGAGCAGAGAAGCTTTAACTAAAGCTAATTTAGCTTTGAGCAATAAGCAAAGTCAACTCCTTGCTTTATATAAAATTAGCAAAGCGATTTCCAGCAAACATATGAAAGGAGAAATCTTAGAAACTGCCTTGAATGCTTTAAAGGAAATGGGGTTTAAAAAGTGTACCGTTTGGTTAGTGGAAGAAGATATTTTAAGACCGGTTTCTTTTTTAAAAGGGCTCTCTGAGATTCCACTTTCTTCGGAAAATCTTTTGACACTTTCTCTGAGAAAGAAAGAGATATTGAACATGAGCAGTGCAAGCTCAATCAGAGAAACTGAAGAGTTTTTGGGTTTTAACACAAACTTTCCCTTTGCTGTCTTTCCTCTAGTTATTGAAGATGAACCCTTGGGTTTACTGGTAGTGGAGAGTAATTCTCAGCAACCACTTTCAGAAGAAGTAGAGGTATTAAAGCTTTTCGCTGATCAAATAGCTTTGTCTCTGCAGCGAATTAAATTATATGAGAAAGTGAGAGAATATGCAGTCTCTCAGGAGAGGAATAGGATTGCAGAAGAAATACACGATAGCGTGGTGCAGAATCTTTATGGGGCAAGCTTTCTTATTTCCTCTTTAGCTGATGAAGAACTTAATCCTAATGTAAAGAAGAAGCTGGAGATGATAAATGCGTCTGTACTGAGAAGTTTAAGGGAATTGAGGTTCGCTCTCCTTAATTGGATGAGTTTGGAGTGGGATATAGATTTTAAAGAGCTTTTGGAAAGATATGCTCATGAGTTTAGCACCTATTCCGGCATTAGAGTGAAGGTTAATATAAAGGGGAACGGCAAAGAACTTTCTTCTTCCAAAGTAAAGGATTTTTTGCGTATTTTGCAGGAGTCGCTCTCTAATGTATGGCGCCATTCCCAAGCGAAGGAAGCTGAAATAAATTTATCTTTTACCAGGAAAGGAGTTTCTCTTTCTGTTAAAGATGGGGGGAGAGGATTCGACGTGAACTTAACAAAGAACGGAGCAGGAATGGGAATAAAAAACATAAAGGAAAGGACAAAAAAGCATGGAGGGAGGTTTTATTTAAAAAGTGCGCCTAACAAAGGAACTTTATTACGGGTGTGGATTCCTTATTAAGGGGAGATTGTGGTAAGAGTAGCAGTCGTTGATGACCATGAGGTAGTGAGGAAAGGAGTCGAATCAGTTTTAGAGAAAGACTCAGAAATCGAAGTTCTGGGCTGTTTTAGTTGTGGAAGTGAACTTTGCAAATTTCCCTCAATTTCAAAACTTGATGTGGTTATTATGGATTTAAAACTTCCAGACGGCTTAGGGGCAGATTGGGCGAAAAAGGTAAAAGAGGAGAATCCTAACGTGAAAGTATTAATTTTAACTGGGTACCACACGGAAGCCGAGCTTCTTCTTTCGCTTGAAGCTGGAGTTGACGGTTATATTTTCAAAGAAGTTACCTCAGGTGAGCTTATAAATGCAGTGAAAGAAGTAGCTAAAGGCAATTTTTATCTCTCCCCTGAAGTTGCTCGAAAAGTAAAAGATTTTACAATTTCTCCTAAATCCACCCTAACTTCACGGGAACTTGAAGTTCTACTTGCTTTAAAGAATGGACTAACTTCAGAGGAAATTGCACATGAACTTTGCCTTTCTTTAAGTACTGTAAAGACACACCTTCGGAATATTTATCAGAAGCTAGGTGTGAGAAATAGAGTGGAGGCAGTTCGGGAAGGTATAAAGAGGGGATTAATAAGTGAAGAATAGATTAATTTTAGTTTACGGCAGGAATGATTACTTGGTTAAGAAGAAAGTATCGCAAGTTTTAGAAGAGAAAGGTAATGGTTTAGAGAAGAAAAGGATTTCGTCTCAGGAGATAGGAAGAGAAGACTTGGAGCTTTTTCAAAGCTCTTTATTTGCTTCTAAAAGGATTTTTCTTTTGGGAGAAGCGGAGAAAATAAATGAAAGTTTGTGGAGGGATTTAAAAAAGATGATTTCCTCTCTTGAAGAAGACATTTTTATTTTTTACTCCTCTGAAATGAAGAGGAACCATTTCCTGGTAAAGGAAGTAGAGGAAGTGGGAAGGGTGATTCAAGTAAAAGATTCTCTGGGAGAGATTTCTCAGTTGATTAGGAAAGAATTTGAAAGAAGAGGGAAAAGAATTTCCCCTCCTGCCCTGAAATATTTACTCCAATTTTCCAAGGATTTGTGGAGTTTGGAATGTGAAGTTGAGAAAATCACTCTTTACTATTCTCAAAAGAAAGAGATTTCTTTAAAGGATGTTAAGGATTACGTTTCTCTTTCTCCCATAAAGAGTGTTTTTGGCTTTCTAGACTCTTTTCTTTCTGGAAGAAAGAAAGAAGCTTACGAAACACTTCTTCAAGTCTTGGAGAGAAATTCACCGATTTCAGCCTTTTATCAGTTGAGCAAAAGACTTCAGCTTCTCTATGAGGTAAAAATGCTTTTAAGGATGGGGTTTAAGGAGAAAAAAATCGCAGAGAAGTTAAAACTCCACCCCTTTCATGCTCAAATGCTTTTAAAAGAAGAAAAAAAAGTTCCAATGGAAAAATTGGAAAGCGCTTTAAAGAAGTGTTTTGAGGTGGAAAAGAGGATAAAGAGAGGGGAGAGCAATCCTCGCCAGGCACTTTTAAGACTAGTGGGTGATTTTTAAGACTTCTTTTTTGTTTCTTTCTTTTTACTTAGAGCTTTCTTTTTAGGAGTAACTTTTTTCTCTTCTTTAGTTTTTCTTTTTCTGACCTTCTTTTCTTTTTTTACTTCTTTTGCTTCTTCTTTAACCTCTTTAGCTTTTTCTTCTTCTGAAACTTCCTTTTTTAAGAGGGCAAGCTTTCTGGCTAAGCGGGATTTTTTATCGGCAGCTCTATTTTTATGGATAATCCCTTTCGAAACTGCCTTGTCTATATACTTTGCTACAAGACTTAAAAGCTCTTCGGCTTTTTTCGCATCTCTTTTTTCTAAAGCTTCTTGAAAATAGGAGATATATGTCTTAATGCGCGTTTTTTCCGTGCGATTTCTCAGCGTTCTTTTCTCAGTTTGTCTCATTCTCTTCTTTTGAGATTTTATATTAGGCATTTTTCTCTCCTTTGGTAAAAAATCGCTCCTATGCTAACAAAAACAGGTAAAAAGGGCAAGATATAATTTTCTCTGTTGCGAAAGAGAGAGAAGGAGCTTAAACTAATTATCTATGTTCGACCCCAATCTTATCAGGAATTTTTCCATAATTGCCCATATTGACCACGGTAAATCGACTCTAGCGGACAGGTTTTTGGAGATAACAGGAGCTGTCCCCAGAGAAAAGCTCGTGGAGCAGTACCTTGACCGCATGGATTTAGAGAGGGAAAGAGGCATTACTATCAAGGCTCAGGCAGTAAGGATACCTTATAAGTCTAAAAGTGGCTTAACATATGTGCTTAATCTCATTGATACTCCAGGGCATGTTGATTTCACATATGAAGTTTCTCGAGCTTTAGCAGCTTGCGAAGGTGCTCTACTTGTCGTTGACGCTACACAAGGCGTAGAAGCGCAAACTGTTGCCAATACCCACTTAGCCTTGGAAAATGAACTTTACATTATACCTGTCATCAACAAAGTAGATTTGCCTAATGCTGAACCTGAAAGGGTAAAAAGAGAGATTGAGGAAAGCTTAGGCATTGAAACTTCAGAAGCTCTTCTGGTCTCTGCTAAAACAGGTGAAGGTGTGTTGGAGGTATTGGAGGCTATTGTTGAATATATTCCTCCTCCTACGGGGAGAGCAGACGAATCTTTAAAAGCTTTAATTTTCGATTCTTTCTATGACCAATATAAGGGTGTGGTAGTTTTTGTACGTGTTTTCTCAGGGGTTCTTGAGGCAGGGGAGAAAATCAAGATGATGGCAAAGGAGAAAGAATTTGAGGTGGAGGAGGTAGGGTTTCTAACTCCTGATTTAAAACCTACAGCGGAATTGAGTGCAGGTGAAGTAGGTTATCTAATTGCAGGGATAAAGGATGTTTCCGATACTCGAATTGGCGATACCATTACTTCTGCAATGAGACCTTCTTCGAAGCCTTTGCCGGGTTATCGCGAGCCTAAGCCCATGGTTTACAGTGGCTTATATCCTGTGGAAGGAGGAGAATACGAGAAGCTCAGAGAAGCATTAAATAAGTTAAAGTTAAACGACCCTTCATTTGTTTTTTCGCCGGAATCTTCTAAAGCTCTTGGATTCGGCTTTCGATGTGGATTTTTAGGGCTTTTGCATATGGATATTGTTAAGGAGCGACTGGAGAGAGAATTTGGTCTTTCTCTCATCGCTTCCGCTCCCAATGTGGCATATCAAGTGGTGACAAAGAAGGGCGAAAAATATTTCATAAAAAACCCTTCAGAAATTCCTCCCTTGGGAGAAGTGGAAAAAATTGAGGAGCCTTACGTAAACGCTGTTATCATCACTCCAAGCGAGTATGTGGGAGCGGTGATGGAGCTTTGTACCGAAAGGCGGGGAGAGTTTATAAATATGCACTATCTTTCGCCTAAGCGAGTTGAGCTTCACTACTCGCTTCCCCTCTCCGAAGTAATTTTCGATTTTTTTGATAAGCTGAAGGCAAAGACTAAAGGGTTTGCTTCGTTCGACTATGAGCTCATAGGTTATAAAGAATCCGACCTTGTAAAATTGGATATTAAGATTGCCGGTGAGATTGTAGATGCTCTCTCTTTAATCGTTCACCGGGATAAGGCTTACCGCAGAGGAAAGGAGCTAGTGAAAAAATTGCGGGAGATAATTCCTCGCCAGCTTTTTGAAGTTCCTATTCAGGCAGCTATTGGGGGGAGGGTTATAGCTAGGGAAACTGTTCGAGCGTTGAGAAAAGACGTCTTGGCTAAGTGTTATGGTGGAGATGTGACCAGGAAGAAAAAGCTTTTAGAGAAGCAGAAAGAGGGAAAGAAGAAAATGAAGTCGCTTGGTAAGGTAGAAATTCCCCAAGAGGCTTTTTTAGAGATTTTAAAAGTATAGAAAAGGAGAAGATTTGAAAGAGATTTCATTATATATCCACATACCTTTTTGTCTGAGCAAGTGTCCTTATTGTGACTTCGTTTCCTTTCCTTGGGAGGGGAGTAAGGCAAGCTCTTTTCTTAAATTTTTAAAGCGAGAAGTGGTACTCTACTCATCTTCCTTAAAAAATTTTAAAGTGAGGACAGTTTACTTAGGCGGGGGCACACCTTCTCTTCTTGGGGAAAAAGAAATAGATTCTCTCTTTTCAGCTCTCAATAAGTATTTCAACTTGGATTCAAAGGCGGAAATATGCATAGAAGCTAATCCAGAAAGTGTGGCGAGAAACAAGATTAGAGCCTGGAAAAGGGTGGGGGTGAACCGTGTTAGTTTAGGTATTCAATCTTTTGACGATAAAACACTTTGTCTTTTAGGAAGAAAACATGATTCTGCTACAGCCAGGAACGCTTTCAATCTTCTTAGAGAGGAGGGATTCGGAAACATCAACTTTGACCTTATTTTTGGTTTTTTGCCCAATGAGAATTGGGAGTCCACGCTTGAAGAAGCAATGCGCCTTAACCCGGAGCACATCTCCACTTATGCGTTTACTTTGAAAGAAGAAACTCCTATGTATAGGAAGGCGGGGAAAGGGGAGATAGAAATAGCTGGTGATGAAGTCCAGGCGGAGAGATATAACTTCACGTCGAATTTTTTGAAGGAGAATGGATATTTCCATTATGAAATTTCCAACTTTTCAAAAAAGGGCTTTCAATGTGTACATAACCTATCTTATTGGAGAAACGAGTATTACCTCGGTTTGGGGGTAGGTGCCCACTCCCACTTAGAAGGAAGAAGGTTTGCTAATCACAATAGCTTGGAAAGATATATAGAGGATTTGAGGGAAGGAAAGCGACCTTTGGCTTTTGAGGAAAAACTTACTCCCGAGGAAGAGTTGAGGGAGAAAATTATTATGGGCTTTCGTTTAAGCGAAGGCTTGGAGAAAAGGTTAATTAGGTCTTGTGGAGAGAAATCTTTAATCTTTTTGCAGAGAATCGAAAAGTTAAAGAAAAAAGGGTTGATAGGAGAAAGTGAGAAAGCATATTTCATACCTGAAAAATACTTTTTTGTTTCCAACTCCATCTTAAGGGAAATAGTTTGACAAAAGCTGATTAAAGATGGTATGAGTTTTAAATAATGAGAAAGGTGTATAGATATAAAAACCTTTCACAAAGAAGAAATGAGATTCTAAAAGTAACTGTAAAAGAGTATATCCAAACTGGTTTACCCGTTGCTTCTTCTCGGTTGGTGAGGCAATACCCCCTAAAAGTTTCCTCCGCTACTGTCCGAAATGATCTGGCATTTTTAGAGGATAGGGGTTCTCTTAAACAGCCTCATATTTCGGCAGGCAGAATACCTACCGAGAAGGGATATCACTACTACGTTGACCTTACGAAAGATAATGTGAATCTTACTTCAGAGGAGAAACAGAAACTCATAAGGCTCTTCTCCATTCGCAAGGAAATCGATGAACTACTTCAAAGTGTTGCTACCCTGCTTTCCCAAATTACCAACTGTTTAACGTATGTTTTTGCTCCTTTGATTTCCAAGAGTAGAGTGAGGCATATCGACCTCATTCCTCTCTCTACTACAGCCGCTCTGCTTGTGCTCATCACAAACACTGGGCAGATTGGAAAGAGGACGATCGATTTCAGGGAAGAAGTTGATGAGGAAAGGATCAGAGAGCTGGAAAGGGAATTGAATGAAGAGATTTTCGATTGTTCCTTGGAAGAAGTGAAAAAGATTGGGCGAAACTGGCAAAAGAAAGATAAGAGGGGGATATTAAGGGAAATTACCGCTTTTCTGTTGGAGGAAGAGGAGAAAAATTTGTACTGGAGCGGAACTGACTTCTTTGTTTCTCGTTTTGAAAGGGAAGAGGAAGACCTCTCCTTTTTGCTCAAAGCTTTTGAGAAATCCGCCATTCTTCAACTGGTAAAAGAAGCTGTAGGTCATGAGGGAATAGTAGTGAGAATTGGCTCAGAAAATCCTCCTGGTTTAGAAAGATGCTCCTTTATTGGGGTTGGCTACTTTGCCGGTCAAGAGTCTCTAGGTAGCATGGGGATATTAGGTCCTGTAAGAATGAACTATCCTCATGCTATTTCGGCTCTTCGATTGGGCGCTACTGAACTAAGTAGAGTCTTAAGTGTCTGGTACTGTTAAAGGTAAACATTTCCCCGAGATAGTTTTATCTGTTGATAGCCTGGTGGGCAACGTGCTTTTAGATGTGCTTTCTTATAAAGGTATCCCTTGCGCTTTAGAGATTACCCACCGCGGTTATCTTTTTCGTTTTTATCCTCAGCACGAAGATGAAGAGAAAAAATTGCGCTCTCTCTTAAAGCTGGTGGGGAAAGAAAATTTGGAATGGAAAAAGACGATTTTATTTCCTCAGGATTATTTAAATTGGGAAAAATATTTTAAGCCTTTGTATTTTAAAAAAGTGGTGGTGAGACCTCCTTGGAGAAAGGTGAAAACAAAGAAAAAGGAGGTTATCATTTCTCCTGGGCTCGCTTTTGGAACAGGCAACCATCCTTCGACTAGGCTTGCTATTTCTTTAATTGAAGAGCTGGTAAAGGGTGGAGAAAAAGTTTTAGATGTAGGTACTGGTTCTGGAATTTTGTCAATAGTCGCTTTGAAGCTGGGAGCAGGGGAAGCTTTGGCTATCGATAGAGATTCATATGCTGTGGAAAATGCTATTTTAAATGGAAAGCTAAACAGGGTTTCAGAGAAATTTCAAGTGGAACGGAAAGAAGCGAGCGAAGTTGAAAAAGGTGATTACGATATAATTCTAGCTAACCTCGACGCATTTCAGCTTAAAAAGTTGGTGTCCTTTTTCCGCTCATTAAACTTTTCCCATTTAGTTATTTCTGGGATAAGGAAAGGTGAGGAGAGGGAAGTGGAAGGGGAGTATAAAGCCTGCAGTTTTAAGAAGGAAAAGATGTTAAGAGAGGAGGAGTGGATAGCTTTACTTTTTAAAAATTGAGTATACCGCTGATTTTCACTCCAAAAAGTGAGAAAGAAGAAGCAGTGATTGACCCCTCTGATGTTTACCATTTAAAAGAGGTTCTTCGATTTAAAGAGGGAGATAAAGTTTTTATTTCTGATGGAGAAAGGAAGTTCCTAGCAGTTATAGTTTCTTTAAGTAAAGGCTATGGTAAGGTTCGAAAGGTAAAGGAAGTAAAAACACCTTCGTTAAGAGGCGAGATTCTCCTTTTTCAAGCTCTTTTAAAAGGCAAAAAGATGGATTTTTTGGTGCAAAAAGCAACTGAGCTTGGTGTGGACTACTTTTACCCCACAATTTTTAAAAGAAGTGTGGCTAAGCCTAAAGTTGGGAAGGTAGAAAGATGGGAGAGAATAGTTAAAGAAGCATGCAAACAGTCCGGAAGACATTACCTGATGAAAATAAATCCTCCTCTGCACTTAAAGGAGGCTTTAGAGAGCATAGGTGATTGTGAAACTTTAATTTGCTTTGCGGAGGGGGAAAGAGGTGTTAATTTGTGTGAGTGCATAAGGGGGGACTCAAGAGTTGCGCTCTTTTTCGGTCCAGAAGGAGGTTTTGAGGAGGATGAACTGGAGATGATTAAAAAAGCGGGTGGGGAAATTACTTCACTGGGACCTCTGATTTTGAAAGCGGAAACTGCTACCATAGCTGGAGTCTCTTTGGTTTCCTATCTCTTGGGAAGAACGCAGGTTTGATGGGGAGAGTGAGCTTTGTCAAAATAATTCCAAATGAAGGTTGCTATTAAAACTCTGGGTTGTCGCACCAACCAGGCAGAGGGAGAAGCATTAAAAGAGGAGCTAAAAAAACGCGGTTTTGAACTTGCAGGTGAGGATGAAGCAGATATTTTTATCCTCAATACTTGCACGGTAACATCTGAAGCTGACCGAAAATGCAGAAAACTGATGCATCGGGCTAAAAAGAGAGGCCAAATTCTTGTAGTCACAGGCTGCTACGCGCAGAGAGAAGAAAGAAAGCTTTTTGAAGAAGGGGCTGATATTGTTGTTCCTCAGTTGGAAAAGGAGAATTTACCTTCCTTGCTCTGCGAGAAACTAAAAAAAGAGGAAAAGCCGGGAGTTTATAAAGCTGATGCTTATCTAGGGAAGGCAAAAGCCTTTTTAAAAGTTCAAGATGGATGTAATCATTTCTGTAGTTATTGCATTGTTCCCTTCGTAAGGGGGAGAGAGCGGAGTTCTCCCGTGGAAGCAGTTTTAGAGAGGGCACAGGAGCTTATAAAAGCAGGGTTTAAGGAGATAGTTCTCACCGGGATTCGCCTCGGTCGATATGGTATAGACATAAATACCTCTTTAACAGAGCTTTTAAGGAAACTTTTAGAGATTTCTAAAGGGGTGCGCTTTCGTCTTTCTTCCATTGATTTAAAAGATATTTCTTTTGATTTGATTGAAATGATGAAAAGCGAAGAAAGAATTTGCCCGCATCTTCATATTCCTCTGCAGAGTGGGAGCGAGAGAATTCTCAAAGCAATGAGAAGGCCATATGGACCAAAAAATTTTCTGCAGCTTGTAAAAGTTTGTCGTCAGAATATACCCCGCTTTGTCTTAACTACCGATGTAATGGTGGGTTTTCCTGGCGAAGGCGAAGATGATTTTAAAAAGACAGTGGAAGTGCTAAAGCGAGCAAAACCTGCAAAAATTCACACCTTTATATTTTCCTTAAGGCCAGGTACTGAAGCAGCTTCTCTGGAGGGGAGAATCCCATCAGAAGTAAAAAAAGAGCGCTCTCGCTTAATTCAGGAGATTGAGTCAAAACTTTTTCTGGAGGAAGCGGAGAGGTTTTTGGGAGAAGTTTTAACCGTTTTAGTTGAGGAGAAGAAAGGAGAATACTATAAGGGAACTACTGAAAACTATTTTAAAGTTAGGTTTAAAGGGGAGGGGGTTCGAATTGGTAAGCTGAGAAGGGTAAAATTAATTCGAGTTTTTGGAAAGGAAATCCTGGGTGAGCTTGAGAGGAGGGATGAGAAGTGTCAGAATGCATCTTTTGTAAGATAGTTCAGGGGGAAATACCTGCTAAAAAAGTGCACGAGGACGAAGCGTACCTTGCTTTCTATGATATTAATCCCAAGGCGAAGGTTCATGTCCTCATTGTTCCCAAAAAACATTTAGAACCAACTGAGGGTTTAAAGAGAGAGGACATTTCGATTTTAGGCGGTCTTTTTATTATGGCTCAGGAAGTGGCGAGGAAAACAGGTGTTTTTGATTCCGGTTACCGCTTGATTGTGAATTCAGGTCCTCACTCGGGTCAAGAAGTTCCTCACCTTCATATGCACCTCTTGGGTGGGGAAGAGCTCGGGGCTTTGGTGGGGAAGTGAAACCATTTCTCAGAACTAAAATAGTTGTTACCGTAGGACCTGCTACTTCAAGTCCCCGCAAGTTAGCTTCTTTGGTGAAAGAAGGAGTGAGGATTTTTCGTTTCAATCTCTCTCACGGCTCACTTTCTTTTCACAGAGAAACTATTTCTACTTTGCGGCAGAAAGCGGAAGAAAGCAGGGAAATAACTGTTCTTCTTGACTTACCTGGCCCTAAGGTAAGGTTGGGCGAGTTTGAACCCATCTATGTTAAGGATGGAGACGTGATTTCGCTAGGAGGAAAAGGTGACATTCCTCTTTCTGAGAAAGCATTTTTCGAAGTGGTAGAAAAAAGAGACACTTTGCTTTTAGGAGACGGGTTTTTAAGACTAACCGTAGAAAATGCGAAGAAGAATTGGGTAGAAGCAAAAGTTTTCGGGGAGGGAGTTATCACTTCCAATCTTGGCATTTCCCTGGTGGGCAAATCATTTCAACTGCCCGCCTTTACAAAGAAGGATAAGTCCTTGCTTTTGGAGGCACTTAACTGGGGTGTGGATATAATAGCTCTCTCCTTTGTCTTAAGCCAAAAGGATATCCTCTCTTTAAAGAAATTTCTTAAGAAGAGAGGTAAAGACCTGCCTGTGTTGGCAAAGTTAGAGAGGGGAGAGGCTTTGGAGAACATTTCTTCGATTTTGGAAGAGGCTGATGCAGTAATGATAGCTAGAGGGGATTTAGGCCTCACTCTTCCTCTCGAAGAAGTACCCGTAGTGCAGAAAAGAATTGTTCGAGAGGCAAGAAGAATAGGCACTCCTTCAATAATTGCTACTCAGATGCTTGAGTCGATGCTTCACTCCTCTCGACCCACGAGAGCCGAAGCAAGTGATGTTGCCAACGCCATTTTCGACGGTGCAGATTGTCTCATGCTTTCTGGCGAGACAGCCGTGGGCGATTTTCCCCTCGAAGCAGTTTCTACGATGAAGAAAATATCTCTTCTGGCGGAAAGGGAAATTGATTACGCAAGTTTACTTGCTTCTGGGCGCAGTTGGGCAAAAAGTGAACCGCTAGACGCAATTGCTTTTGCCGCTTGTGAGCTTGCATATGGCATTAACGCTCAGGCAATTTTAGTAGCCACTGCTACCGGAAGAACAGCAAAGAGAGTAGCCAGATTTCGTCCGCCCGTTCCCATAATTGCTGTTTCTCCAAATCTTTCTACGGTGAGAGGATTAAATCTTGTGTGGGGAGCCATTCCCCTACTGGTAAAACCTTGTAAAAGCACAGATAAAATGTTAAATCAGGCTTTGGAAGTGAGTTTAAAGAGTGGTTTAATAGAAAAGGGAAAACCTGTGGTGATAACAAGTGGAACACTTCCCAATATTCCGGGGGGAACAAATCTCATAAAAGTGGAAATGGTTTAAAGTATAATAAGCTAGAGGAGGTAAAGAATGAGTGTAAAAGAAAAGTTGATGAAGGACATGAAGGAAGCCTTAAAAAAGGGAGAAAAGGTGAGGCTTTCTGCTATCAGGTTGCTCCTTTCCCAAATAAAAAATGTGGAGATAGAAAAGGGAAAGGAGCTTTCTGATGATGAGATACATCAAATTATTTTGCGAGAGACGAAAAAGTGGGAAGAAGCAGCTCTAGACTATGAAAAAGCAGGCAATCCTGAAATGGCAAATCGAGAGCGTTCTCAGGTTGAAGTGGCAAAGGAGTATCTGCCTGAGCAGCTTTCAGAGGAAGAGTTGGAGAAGGTGATAAAAGAAGTTATTTCCGAGGCAGGAGCTCAAGGACCAAAGGATATGGGAAAAGTGATGTCCATTTTGATGCCTAGGGTGAGAGGAAGAGCAGACGGAAAGGTTGTAAG